>Ga0302267_10000075_pt1 | contig 115805 bp, 101 predicted proteins | sample III_Bog_E1_3_FD_194555 | JGI IMG/M metagenome (GOLD analysis project Ga0302267, IMG submission 194555) | Peat permafrost microbial communities from Stordalen Mire near Abisko, Sweden - III_Bog_E1_3 | ecosystem: Environmental > Terrestrial > Soil > Wetlands > Peat | place: Sweden: Abisko... | reverse complement strand
CTTGACCGCTTCCCTGGCCAAGACCGCAAGAATCCTCTTATTGTTGCAGTGATTCTCGTCGAGAAAGATGACAAGGGGGTCAGGCGGCAGCATTCAATTGGGGCAACTCCCACCGAACTGCGTCTTCGATCATTGAGGATGAGACTCCGAATTCCTCGGCCAAGTCGGCAATGGAATCGCGCGCCCGGAAACGGCCTGCAATCACCTCAGTTGCAATTCCCGTCTGTGCCAGTACGGGGCGACCAAATGCGATTTTAGGGGACATTTGAATTGTCCGGGGTTCTAGTGAGTCATCTCCCACAATGAAGGGAAAGAACTGAAATTCGCCATTAGGTAAACGGTCGATGCGCTGCAAATAGGTTGACAGGATTTCTGGGATCCCCCTTTGCCTCGGTCGGTTGAGATTCAAGTATTCATCTCCATCATGCAGAAACAAATGCATTCCGTCCGTTTCTAGTCGCGGGTCCAAGAACGGGTGCTCCGAATGTTCTGTTTGGCTGTATTCCTCGATGGCACGCCTGATTCGTTGCAACGGCAACCGAAACTCTCGACGTAACCCCTTAAGTATATGCAGTTCAAGGAGATTGAGGAACGAAATCCCTCCACTAGGGCTCCGAACGACGCCTTCATTTACCCAGCGCCTGACGTCTTCGAGTTTAAGCCGCAAGTAGAGTGCAGCTTCAACGGAGCTGTAATTTGGAACAACATATGCATTGGGATACCTTGGCATGTTTCCCACCTTGCGTTCAGCCGGTTTAAACGTCGTAAGAATTCTATCCCGAAAGCTCGATTTAGTTGCTGCCCCAGATCAACCTCTCCCTGGAGGTAGCGACTGCATAAACTGCGCCCCCTTAGACCGTCGCCGGAGTCCGCGACTCCAGCGCCGCAAGCCGTGCGGCCAGCAGGCCTTCCAGCTTCACCAGCGCCGCGGAAAACCCTTCAATGCCTTCCTTCAGCTTGTCGGTGGCCATGCGGTCCGTCGCGTGCATCGCCTCGAAGATGTCCTTGTCCATGGGAATCTTGCCGATGTTCAAGGTCTCGGCGGCAACCGGGTCCAGCTTGCGCGGCAACTCAGCTTCACTTGCCTCCAGTTCCGCCAGCAGTTGCGGCGAAATGGTGAGCAGATCGCATCCGGCGAGCTCAGTGATCTCACCGATATTGCGGAAGCTTGCTCCCATGACCACGGTCTTGTAGCCGAAATGCTTGAAGTAGTTGTAGATCTTGGTCACCGACTGCACGCCTGGGTCGTCCGCGCCGTGGAAGTCTTTGCCGGTGTCCTTCTTGTACCAGTCGAGAATGCGCCCCACAAAGGGCGAAATCAGCGTGACGCCGGCTTCGGCGCAGGCGATGGCCTGATGAATGCCGAATAAAAGCGTGAGATTGCAGTGAATACCTTCCTGCTCCAGCACCTCCGCCGCCTTGATGCCCTCCCAGGTTGAGGCGATCTTGACCAGGATGCGATTGCGGCCAATGCCGGCGTGGTCGTACTCGGCAATAATCTTGCGCGCCTGGGCAATGGTCGCCTGCGTGTCATAGGAAAGCCGGGCGTCGACTTCGGTGGAAACGCGCCCCGGCACGATGGCCAGAATCTTTTTGCCGAAGGCAATCGCCAGGCGCTGGAAAGCCAGGTTGGCAACGTCTTTGTCTGTCGCACCTTCGCCCAGTTCGTCGCGGGAATCCTTCAGCACGCCGTCCACAATCGGCTGATACTGCGGCAACTGCGCGGCTGCGGTAATGAGCGAGGGGTTGGTCGTGGCATCCTGGGGGCGAAACTTCTCCATCGCCTCGATATCGCCTGTATCGGCAACCACCACGGTGTACTGGCGCAACTGTTCAAGCAGATTCTGCGGCATGATTTCCTCCTGGGGAAGGCGCTCGGTGCTGCTGCGCGCTCGCTACCAGTCTACCCCTCTTTCGATGCTTCCGCACCCTTTGGCGTTTCGCCGTTCAACCATCAATTCTCGAAGCAATGCTTGATCAATTGATCACCCGTTGAGGATTTCTCTGCGAATTTCTTGTGAATCTGTGCCTAAGATAGCTGCGGATGACCTTTCTGAACGATCTTGACGCCATGGCCTGGGCCGCTTCGGTTGTGGCCTTGCTTGTCTTCGTCTGCTCCACTTTCCTCTGTTACCAGGACTACCGCAATGAATGCCGCGTGGAAGTTGCAAAGCGTGCGGCAATCCTTTGGATGCCCGTTTTGCTGCTCCTGATCGGCGCGCTCTCGTCTTACTCCTCCAAAGCCACCGCGCCCCGCAAGTCCGTTGAGGGAGTTGCCCGCTATGTGGGCGAAAGTCACAGCCGGAGTTTCGACGGGATATTCGCTTGCGCGACGAGCTGCCAACTGACGGGCGGGTATTCGCTGGCCCTCTATGGCCGGGCCGCACGCGCCGTCAAAGTCGGATCTGATTATCGCTTCACCTACCTGGAGCATCCGATTGGGAGCACATACACGGGGACATGGCTGCAGGTGGTTACAGTCTCCGATCCGGAATCCGGTCGAATCGTCTACGCCCTGGATATTGCGAATCACCCCTATCGGGTTCTCGCTTACCTCCTTGACGCGATGCTGATAGTGCTGGCGGTGCTGTTTGCGGGATGGCTGCGACAGAAGCAGCGAGGCAGGAAAGGCGAGGAGCAAGACTCAGGCGAACAAGAAGAGGGCTCGAGCCAAAAGGCGCGCGATGAGAGAATCCCCAGTTCGCTCGGGCTGGATTGAGGGATGGGGCCTGACTCTGGGCTTCACTCCGGCTGGAAAGTGTTGGTGAGCACGCCCAGCCCCGGAATGCTCACTTCCACCACATCTCCGGCCTTTAGCGGCCCCACCCCCGCTGGTGTTCCCGTCAAAATCAAATCGCCCGGCTCCAGCGTAATCGCCGCCGAAATATACTTAAGCAACTCCGGAATCGAAAAAATGAAATCGCGCGTCGACCCGTGCTGGCGCAGATCGCCGTTCACGCGGGTTTCGACAATCAGGCCGGCTTCGGGATCGACTTCGTCGCTCACTATCGGGCCCACCGGGCAGAATGTGTCGAAGCCTTTGGCGCGGGTCCACTGGCCGTCTTTTTTCTGCAAATCCCGCGCAGTCACATCATTGGCGATGGTGTAGCCGCGCACCACGCTGCGCCATTCGGCATCGGGCGCAAGCTTGCTGACCCGCTTGCCGATCACCAGCGCCAACTCGCCTTCGAAATCCACGCGCTCGGAGGCTGCCGGCATGCGGACAATGCCGCCATGCTTGAGGAGTGACGATGGCGGTTTGAAAAACAGCAGCGGCTCGGCGGGGACTTCATTGCCAAGCTCCTTGGCGTGGTCGCGATAGTTGCGGCCGACGCAGATGATTTTCGACGGCGTAACCGGCGGCAGCAGGTCCGCGGACCTTAGCGGCACGGGCTCAAAGGCAAGCGAAACAAAATCCAGATTTGGTGCGGCAGCGCGCGCATGCGCCAGATGAAAGGCCAGATCGTCTTCGGGCGCAGGCGCCAGATCGACGATCCAAGGCTCTGCGTTGCGTTCTGCAACAACTCCGTAATGCGGCTGATTTTCAAGCAAAAACCGGCAGTATTTCATCGAAAAATGCCTCCGACGAGCTCAATTGTTGGGAACCGTTTCCGCAGCCTCGGCAGAGCGCGCGCTTTCATGCCCGCCCTGGTCAATCGCCGAGACCGCGTAGCGATACGTATGCCCCGGCTTCACATCCGCATCGTGGAACGCCGGCCCCACCACCGGCTGCGCAGGCGAAATCCGCTGCCACTCCCCATCCCCTTCGCGACGAAACACCGCATATCCAGCCAGGTCCGCCTCGGTCACCGGCAGCCAGCTCAAGTCAATGGAAGCGCTCTCGCTCGAATCCCCAGCCGTGGCCACCGCCGCCAGCCCCGCAGGTACAGCGGGCGGAAACGTATCGATCGCCTCCACCTTTGTCGGCCCAGACAGCGGCCCGGCCAACTCCACGGTCTCGCCCTCAACTACCACTCGCGCCACCCGCTGCGCGCGATACTCATACGTCTGCCCAAACCGAATCGTCTTGTCCAGCACCCGTCCGGATGCCGGCTCCTCCGCCAGCAGAGTCATCTCCACCGGTTCCTTCGGCGGCGTAAAAATCGTGTCCTGCCCGGCCGATTTTGCCGCAGCCACCGGCGCAGTCAGCAGCGTCCGGTGCAGCCGGACCACCACATGCGCCGTGTCCCCGGAGCTGGCAACCCACTCCAGCACCGCTCCCGCTTTACGCAGATGAGCGCTCAACCCCACCACCGCCTGCGGTGCTTCCCCGGCCACCACCCGCGCCGGATTCGACAGTCCTGCCGAGCGGCCTTTCGGGCTCAGCAGTTCCACAAAATACGTCAGCGCCCGTGGCGTCCCGGAAGCCAGCGCCGTTGGCAGCGTCTCACTGAACGTGGCATCGACCCCAGGCTGGAACGACGGACTCCCCGGCACCGGGTCGCACAGCGAATTCTCAAGCTGGCGGCAAACGCGCGCCGGAACATTCCCCTTCAACAACAGCTTGTCGGTATTCTTCCGCGGCATCTTCCAGGTCAGTGTCACCTGGTTGCCGGTCCGCACAGCGCTGAGATTCGTCACCGTGTCCGGCAGCTTCAACGAGGGCGGCAAGGGCGCGCCCGGCGTTCCGCAGCCGGCCAGCAGCGCCAATCCGGCGAAAGCCAATACGAGCGCAAACACGCCCGAACCCCTGGCGGAAATGGATCTCGAGAATGGGTTGTTGCAATGATTCAAGGCATCGGCCATCGCTACTATTGGAAGTCTACCGGACTGTCCTGGACCGGCGACCAAGCCTTAAATGCGCAGGCAGAGATTTTGCGATGGGAACGTTATCGTGCGGTGAAGTATGCTTGCCTACGGCGCGTGTGCGACTGCCAATCAAAGTCGCTAGGGGAAGGGGATGCTCGGATGACGCTGGTCGCAATCACACAAGTGAAGGTGCGGCTTGCCGCAATGATGTTCCTCGAATACTTCATCTGGGGCGCCTGGTACGTCACGGTGGGCACCTGGCTGGGGCGCACCCGCCACTTCAGCGGCGAGCAGATCGCGCTGGTGGGGGGCACGACCGCCGTCGCCGCCATCGTTTCTCCATTTATCGTGGGCTGGCTTGCGGACCGCTTCTTCGCCACCCAGCACCTGCTCGCCGTGCTCCATCTCTCTGGTGCGGTACTGCTCTGGGTCGCCGCCTCGCAAACCGCGTTCGGGCCGATTTATTGGCTGGTCCTCGCCTATGCGTGCCTTTACATGCCCACGCTGGCGCTCACCAACTCGCTCGCGTTTCGCCAAATGAAGGACCCCAAACTGGAGTTCGGCCCCATCCGAGTCCTGGGCACTGCCGGCTGGATAGTCGCCGGACTGGTCATCAGCCGGCTCAGTTGGGAGGTCACTCCATTCCCGCTCAAACTGGCCGCAGCCTGCTCCGCGGTGTTCGCTGTCTACGCACTCACGCTGCCGCACACGCCGCCGTTGAAGGCCGCGGGAGATGAGTTCAGAGCGACGAGCGTTATTCCACCTGAGGTGATCCAACTTCTCAAAGACCGGTCGTTCTTCATCTTTGTGCTGGCCTCGTTTCTTATCTGCATTCCGCTGCAGTTTTACTACGTATTCACCAATCTTTTCCTGACGGAAATCGGGGTTTCCAGCCCGGCCGGCAAAATGGCGCTGGGCCAGGTGTCGGAACTAGGCTGCATGCTGCTCATCCCCTGGTTCTTCCGCCGGCTTGGCGTGAAATACATGCTTATCGCGGGCATGTCCGCCTGGGCGCTGCGTTATGCCCTGTTCGCGTTTGGCAACCCCGGCGCGGGAATGTGGATGCTGTACCTGGGCATCCTGCTGCACGGCATCTGTTACGACTTCTTCTTCGTCACCGGCCAGATTTACGTCGACCGCAAAGCGCCGCCGGCTTATCGAGCCGCCGCCCAGGGCATGATCACCCTCATCACTTACGGCGCGGGCATGTTTGTTGGCTCTTTCCTTTCGGGCTGGGTTGTAGACAGATTTGCCACGGTAGCCGCAGACGGCAGCGCCACCCACCAATGGCGTCCCATCTGGGTGGTTTCCGGGGCGCTGTCGGCTGTGGTACTGCTGCTGTTCTGGTTCAGCTTCAACGAGAAAGAGCGGCAGGCGGTCTAGCGGGACGGCTCTGAAAATTGCTGAACTCGCGGGCAACCAGTCGCTGCATTCAGCCGAGACTGGCGAGCGCAAAGCGCCCCTCAGAGCCTGCGCAGCCGCGCACAGGCCTCGTCCAGATCCACGTCCTTCTTGGCGAAGCAGAAGCGGAGCAGATTTTCGCCGCGGCCTGGACGGAAAAATGCCGATCCCGCCACCGCAGCCACACCAGTTGCCGCCAGCAGGTTCCGCGCCTTTTGGGCGGCAGTAGCGCCCTCAATCCGCGTGGCATCGGCCAGCACATAGTAGGCTCCGGATGGAGTGCCCGGAGTGAGTCCAACGGCAGAGAGCGCCGCCAGAATCCGGGAGCGCTTGTCCTGGTGCGCCGCTGCCAGCTCCGCATAAAAGCTTGGCGGCAACTGCTCCAGGCCGGCGGCAGCACCGTGCTGCAACGCTGAGGGCGCGCAGACGTAGGTCAAATCGTGAAAGTAGCTCATCGCCCCCATCCACCTGCGATCGGCGGTCACATAGCCGAGCCGCCAGCCGGTTACGCTGAAGGTTTTTGAGAACCCGGACATCACAATGGTCCGCTCGCGCATACCGGGCAGGGTAGCCGGCGAAATGTGGCTGAGCCCGTCGTAGACAAAGTACTCATAAATCTCATCGGTAAACAGAAACAGATCGTTCGCAACGCACGCCGCAGCAATCTGCTCAATCTCCGCCAGCGAAAAAACCTTGCCGCCTGGGTTCGACGGCGTGTTCAGCAGAATGGCCCGCGTGCGCGGCGTGACGGCTGCCCGGAGCGCATCCGAATCCAGCTCCCAGTTTGGCTCCGCCAGCGGCACCAGCACCGGCTTCACCCGCATCGAGGTCAGGGTCGAAACGTGATACCCATAGAACGGCTCAAAAAGCAGCACCTCGTCCCCAGGGTTCAGCAGCGCCATGCAGGCCGCGTGAAAGCCACCGGTTGCGCCCGATGCCACCAGCACCTCGGTCTCCGCGTCGTAACTCAGCCCGTAGTCGCGCTGCTGCTTGGCCGCAATCGCATTCCGGAGCCGCGCAATGCCGTCCATCCGCGTGTAGATGTTTTGGCCGTCGCGGATGGCCTGGATGGCGGCCGTTTCGACCACCGCGGGAACGGGTGTATCGCACACGCCCTGGGCCAGGTTGATGCCGCCGATGCGGTCGCACTCGGCGGACATGGCGCGGATTTCGGACTGTACCGTGCCCGGAGCAAGCTCGCTCAGGCCCAGCCGTGAAGCCACAGAAGTGATCGACATTGGGGAAGTTCCTTTACTCAAACATCTTACATATTGCGGCGGTTGCGGAGTTAGCGGAGTTGGCGGAGCTAGCGGGGTTAGCCTGTGGCCGCCCAACGGCGTAAAATCAGGTTTTTATGCATGAACTCTCCATCGTCTCCAGTGTCGTCGACACCGTCTCCGAATCCGTCGCCGCCTATCCCGGTGCGCGGGTGCTCGAAGTCCGCCTCCGCGTCGGCGTGCTCACCAGCGTCGTCGTCGACTCGCTTGAATTTTGCTGGGGCATCGCCACCGACGCTACCCCGCTGGCCGGCTCAAAGCTGATCGTGACCATGGTCCCGGTCCTGATGCACTGCGCCCAATGCGCCGCCGATGTTGAGCTCGACGGCGTGCAAAGCTTCCGCTGCCCCCGCTGCGGCCAGCCCTGCACCGACCTCCGCCAGGGGCGCGAACTGGACATTGAGTCCTTTGAAATTGATGAAATCGACGAAATTGAAGAGAAGGTAAAAGTATGACCACCCGCATTGTTGAACTGCGCCAGGGAATCCTCAAGAAGAACGACGAGCTGGCTCGCGGCCTGCGCGACCGCTACACCGCCGCTGGCGTGCTGGTGCTGAATCTCGTCTCCAGCCCCGGTACCGGCAAAACCGCCTTCCTCGAACGGACTCTTCGCGAGTTGCTTTCCCGCGGCTTTCGAGCGGCCGCGCTGGTGGGAGACTTGGAGACCGACAACGACGCCCGCCGACTTGCCGCCAGTGGCGCACCCGTCCGCCAAATCAATACGCACGGAATTTGCCACCTGGACGCCGAGATGATTGACCGGCACCTGGCAGGCTGGGAGGGCGTGGAACTGGGTGGGCTGGACTTCCTGTTCATTGAGAACGTCGGCAACCTCGTCTGCCCGTCCAGCTACGACCTAGGCGAAAAAATCCGCGTCGCGTTGCTGTCTGTGACCGAGGGCGAAGACAAGCCGCTGAAATACCCCACGCTGTTCAACTCCGCCGACGCCGCCGTCATTACCAAGATCGACATCGCCGAGCCCTGCGGCTTTGATCGCGACCTGGCGCTGAAGAATATCAATGAGATACGGCCGGGGATACGCATCTTCGAAACCAGTTCCAAAACCGGCGCGGGCATGGGAGACTGGTTGGCATACCTTGAGGAACAGCTTGTGGGGCGGCCTTAAGATGCATGCTTATCGCTCCAATTACCGAACTTTGCGAAATGATAATTATTCTCTTGATTACTTTGCATTTTGCAAAGTATAGTGGAGATGCAAGGATGTTTTAGCGAGTGAAATTCCTGGAAGGCATCCATGCACATTGTCACGCGCAAGCACCTGGCTCAGGCAGAGGAAGATTATCCAGAGGCAGCGCGTGAGATTCGAGCCTGGTACAAGATCGCATGTGCGGCGAGGTGGCAAAATTTCGTTGAAGTGCGTCAGGTTTTCAAGGATGCCGATGATGTGGATGGATATGTCATCTTCAACATTCGGCAGAATCGCCACAGGCTGGTGACCATCTTTGATTACTCGCGCCGGAAGGAAGACCGTGTCACCGAGGGCCACATTTACATCCGCGCCTTCCTGACGCATCGCGAATACGACAACCGTGCAAACTGGGACAAAGGGGTCAAACCATGAGTACGACGCTTGCTAACCCAACCGAGATGATCCGCCTAGGCGCACCCCGTCTGATTCATTCTGACGATGAGTTGGCCGAGTACACACGAGTTCTCTTTGAACTGACAGCCAAACCCGATCCAACCGCGGAGGAGCAGGAGGCCATCGAGTTAATGACTCTCCTGGTCGAACGCTACGAGTCCGTGCGTTTTCCCATTCCAGAAGCCGAGCCTGCCGACGTGCTGCGCTTTCTCCTGGAGCAAAACGGACTCTCGCAGCGCGACGTTGCCCCTGAGTTGGGCAGCGAAAGCACCGTTTCGCTTGTTCTCTCCGGCAAACGCCAGCTCAATCGAGATCACATTGCGCGGCTGAGCCGGAGATTCAGCGTCTCACCCGCAGTTTTCTTCGCGGTAGCCTCTCCACGTTAGTACTCTGAGGGAGTTCTCGAATTATGCCCCCAAAGACCCCATCCCCCGAGACCGCCAAAGCCGAAGTCGAAGCCTACTTCGCCCGCCTTTCCAACCCCGCCCGCACCAGGCTCGAAGAGTTGCGCACCATCCTCCGCGCTGCCATCCCCAAAGACGCAACCGAGGGTCTAAGCTACAGCATGCCCGCCTTTCACTATCATGGCGCGCTGGTGGCCTACGCGGCCTTCAAGAACCACATCAGCTTCTTCCCCATGGGCTCCGCCGCCATTGAGGAGTTCGCGGAAGAGCTGAAGCGTTTCAGGGTATCCAAGGGCACAGTCCAATTCCCCCTGGACAAGCCCCTACCGAGAGCCCTCATCCAGAAGATGGTCCGCGCCTGCGTCGCGCGAAACAGAGCCAGAGCCAAGGACTCATAGAGACTCAACACTGATCGGCCGATTCGAGCGACTTATAGTCAGGAGGAAACAGTGCACTCGGTCCTGCTGTTCTTCGGAGTTTGGGGCGGCTATCTCGGATTCTCGGCTTTGTATTTTGGAGTCGTACTCTGGGCCATTTCCTTCACCGACGACGCATTGAACAAAAATGTCACTGCGGATTTACTCCGGGCAATTTTCTGGCCTGTGATTTGGCTCGGCCTGCGGCTGACCGGCAGAGATGCTTTGAATCGCGACCTTCCGCGCGACTTAGCCACTCACCGAGGCGCTCTGACTGCGATCTTCGAAACCCCTGTGGCGAAAAGATTCAGAACCATCAGAGAGGCGATGGACTACCTGGCCCGCAGAATTGCCGAAGAAGCAATTCGCCAAGAGACCCCGCTCACGGAGATAGAGCGAAAGATGCTCTATTTTACTGAGACGGGATGGACCTTACCGAACATGAAGGCCATCGGCGCTGAATTCGACCGCACCTACAATCAGGACCTATATGAACAAAAGATTGCTGGATTAGTCAGTGCAATTGCGACCCGAGGCGGAATTCAGGGCCCCGATGAGAAAGAGACCTGGAACCAGGCGATTGAGAAGGTAAGCTCGGTTGACAGATACATTCTTGTCCTGATTGGTGGGGCACAGCCACAAAAATCGCTCGCGAATTGGCTGGGGCATTCTTTGAAGGTTGTTGCTGTCGCCATTGTTCTTTTGGCTTTCGCTGCAATTGATGTCTGGATTCGCCACTGGATGCGAGATCATTGAGACCCTCCACCGGATCTCCAACTATTCCACTGAAGGTGATCCAAATCACACCGCACACTCCCGCCAAACCGGTATAAGGTAGATGCCATGTGTTTAGCTATCCCCGGAAAAGTCGTAGAGATCGCCCAGGAGAACGGCCTTCGCATGGGCCGCGTCGACTTTGGCGGAGTCATCAAGCGCGTCTGCCTCGACTACGTCCCTGAAGTCGAAGTCGGCGACTACACCATCGTCCACGTCGGCTTTGCTCTCTCAAAAATCGACGAGGACGAGGCACTCAAAACCCTGGAGATGTTGACCCAGATGGGCGCTCTGGACGAAGAACTCGCCGAGGGCGACGAAGCCTTTGCACGAGCCGCCGCCGCGCCCCAATCCCCCTGCCCCGATGGCAGTTGCGTGCCCAAATGAAGTACCTGAACGAGTTCCGCAACGGCGAAGTTGCCCAGCGTATCGCACGCGAGATCCACGCCATTACCACGCGGCACTGGAAGATCATGGAAGTCTGCGGCGGGCAGACCCACTCCATCATCAAGAACGGCATCGACCAGATGCTCCCCTCCGGCCCCACCGCCAGCGTGGAAATGATACACGGCCCCGGCTGCCCGGTCTGCGTCACCCCGCTCGAACTCATTGACAAGGCCCTGGCCATCGCCGCCCAGCCCGGCGTCATCTTCTGCTCCTTCGGCGACATGCTCCGCGTTCCCGGCACAGACAAGGACCTCTTCCAGATCAAAGGCGCCGGCGGCGACGTCCGCGTCGTCTACTCACCGCTGGACGCCGTAGATCTGGCCGCCAAAAACCCTGACAAGCAGGTAGTGTTCTTTGGCGTGGGATTTGAAACCACGGCCCCGGCCAACGCCATGTCTGTCCACGTGGCCAAGCGCCGCGGCCTCAGGAACTTCTCCCTGCTCGTCTCCCACGTGCTGGTTCCGCCGGCCATCTCCGCCATCCTTGAGTCGCCGGGAAACAAAGTCCAGGCCTTCCTGCTGGCCGGACACGTCAACAGCGTCATGGGTTATTGGGAGTACCCGCCGCTCGCCGAAAAGTACAAAATACCGCTGGTCGTCACCGGCTTTGAGCCGCTGGACCTGCTGGAAGGCATCCGCCGCGCCGTCATTCAACTCGAAAAAGGGACCCATGAGGTCGAAAACGCCTACGAGCGCATCGTCACCTTCCAAGGCAATCAACACGCGCAAAAGCTCCTCGCGGAGGTCTTCGAAGTAACCGACCGAGCCTGGCGCGGCATCGGCGTTATCCCCAAATCCGGCTGGCGGCTTGCTCCCGCTTATCGCGAGTTCGACGCCGAGCTACGCTTCCAGATCCAGGGCATTCACACCGTCGAGTCGCCCCTCTGCCGTGCCGGAGACGTGCTTCGCGGAGCGATCAAGCCCGCCGAGTGCGCGGCCTTCGGCAAGCAATGCACCCCACGCCATCCGCTCGGCGCTACGATGGTCTCAACGGAAGGCGCTTGCGCCGCTTACTTCAACTACGGGCGGTTTCTGTCGGCGGAAGAGCTGGCAACCGCCGGCTCGGGACTCACCCATGCCTGAGATCACCAAGACAGAGGCACCCGACTTCTCCAACTGGGCTTGCCCGCTGCCCCTGGCCGACTACCCCACCATCGTGATGGGCCACGGCGGAGGAGGCAAGCTCGGGAACGAGCTGGTCGAGCACCTGTTCCTGCCCGCCTTCCGCAATCCGGCCCTCGAAAACCTGGGCGATGCTGCCGTTCTTGAGATCGGCTCCGGCCGCATCGCCATGTCCACCGACTCCTTCGTCGTGCAGCCGCTTTTCTTTCCCGGCGGGTCCATCGGTGAGCTGGCGGTCAACGGCACGGTCAACGACCTCGCCGTCTCGGGCGCGATCCCCAAATACCTCAGCGCGAGCTTCATCCTGGAAGAGGGCTTTCCCCTGGCCCAGCTTGCCGCCATCGTCGAAGCGATGGCTCGGGCCGCAGCCGCCGCTGGCGTCCAGATCGTCACCGGAGACACCAAGGTCGTCGAACGCGGCCACGGCGACGGCTGCTACATCAACACCGCAGGCATCGGCGTGCTCCGCGAAGGCATCCAGGTCGGCCCGCATCTTGCAAAGCCGGGCGATGCCATCCTCGTTTCCGGCACCATCGGCGACCACGGCATGGCCATCATGAGCGTCCGCGAGGGCCTCGAATTCGAAAGCCAGATCCGGTCAGACTGCGCGGCGCTGAATGGAATGATTGCCGCTGTGCTTGACGCCGCCGGGCCCTCCGTCCATGCCATGCGCGACCCTACCCGCGGCGGTCTGTCGTCCACGCTGAATGAAATCGCCAACTCTTCCAACGTCGGCATCAACATTGACGAGGCCCGCGTGCCTGTTCTGCCTGAAGTCCAGTCGGCTTGCGAGTTGCTCGGCCTCGACCCCGTCTATGTCGCAAACGAAGGCAAAGCCGTTTTCATCGTCGCCGTCGAAGCGGCCAAACTCGTCCTCGCCACCCTCCGCGACCACCCACTCGGCCGCAACGCCGCCATCATCGGCCACGTCACCGCCGAGCACAAAGGCATGCTGGTCGCCCGCACCCTGATGGGCTCCAACCGCGTGATCGCCCCCCAAATCGGCGAGCAACTCCCGCGCATCTGCTGAGAAAACCCGCCCGATAGAACATTCTCAGGATCGCAGCCTCGGCTGTCGTCTGATTCGGTGAGCAGCACTGCCGCATCTCTCGGTGTGCAGGATTGCACAGCCTGGGGAAGTTCCGTGGTGGGACACTCCAATTGCTGAGGCTGCAAGCCCACAAAGCAGGCGATTGCAACTCAGAAAAAAAAGGAGAACTTCAATGTTGATTATCATTGTGATTGTTGTGCTGGTGCTGGTGTTTGGCGGCGGCGGCGGATACTACGGATACAACCGCTGGGGCTATGCCGGCGGCGGAGGCATCGGGCTCGGCACCATTCTCCTTATCCTCCTGGTCTGCTGGCTGCTCGGAGTCTTCCACTAGAAAGCTGCACACTTTACCCCTTGCGCCGGCGTCTCCCCTGACTCGGCCGGCGCACCACCTTTTTCCGTGCGCTTTCCGGAGAGTTTGGGAGCCCGATCACGACTCGCGGACCAGATCATTTGCCGAACTTAATGACCTGCGTAAGCCAATTCTCTTTACATTCTTCCCATAACCCCTCAGCCCTCACCCTTTCACGCCGATGAGTTAGAAGACGCTAAGACTCGGCCCCGCGGCCAGCCTTTTGCGCACTCGCTCGCCGTGAAAGGCTCCTCATGCCTCGCGCCCTCCGACTCAGCTCGTCCGCCTCCGCGCTGCTGCTGGTTGCCAGCTTCAGTCTTGCTGGCTTCCGTCTCGCCGCAGCGGCCCAGTCAGCCACTCGTATCGCACCAGCCCCGGACGAGTCCCAGCTCATCCCTCTCCGCAACAACGTGCCCGAGCCCATCCGCTCCGGCTACGACCTCGGCCCCATCCCGCCAGACACCCCGCTCGACCATCTGCTGCTCACCCTCATCCCGTCCCCCGCCCAGCAGGCGAACCTGGATGAGCTGGCCCAGGCGCAGCAAGACCCCGGTTCCCCGCTCTACCGTCAGTGGCTCACGCCCGCCGAATTCGGCGTCCGCTTCGGCGTCGGCCCCGCCGTGCAGGCGCAGATCGTTTCCTGGCTGCAATCCCACGGCTTCACCATCGACGAAGTCGCGCCCAGCCGCCTGCTCATCCAGTTTTCCGGCACCGCGGCTCAGGTTGCCGAAACGTTCCACACCGAAATTCACCGCTACCAGGTCGGCGCTGTCGAACACATCGCCAACCAGCAGGACCCGCAGATCCCCGCCGCGTTTGCGGGAGTGATCGGCGGCGTTGTCTCGCTGCACAATTTCCGTCGCACCTCTCAGGCCAGTCAAAAGCGCGCGCTGCCCCAGTACTCCAACGGCACCACGCACTATCTGTTCCCCGCTGACTGGGCCACCCTTTACAACCTCAACCCCCTCTACGCCGCCGGAACCAGCGGCTCCGGCGCCTCCATTGCGATTGTCGGCCGCAGCAACATCCATCTGGCAGACGTCGCCTCCTTCCGCACCGCCGCCGGCCTGCCCGCCAACGCTCCTTCCATCACCCTGGTCGGCGCCGACCCCGGCCTGGTCTCCGGAGATCAGGCCGAGTCCACTCTGGATGTGGAATGGTCCGGCGCCATTGCCCCCGCCGCCTCGGTCAGGTTTGTCATCGGCGCATCCACCGCCACCACCGACGGCATCGACCTCTCCGCCCAGTACGTCGTCAACCACGCCGTTGGTCAGGTCGTCAGCACCAGTTACGGCAGTTGCGAGCAGGATATGGGGGCCACGGAATTGGCCTTCTATAACGCCCTCTGGCAACAGGCCGCCGCCCAGGGAATGAGCGTCTTTGTCTCTTCCGGGGACTCAGGCGCGGCCGGCTGCGACTCGGGCTCCGCGCCCAGCGGCACTGGTCCCGCCGTCAATGGACTTTGCACTTCGCCCTACGCCACCTGCGTTGGCGGAACGGAATTCGACGAGGGCTCCAATCCCGCCCAATACTGGACCACAGCCAACACCGCCGCATACGGGTCCGCCCTTGGTTACATCCCGGAAGAAGTCTGGAATGAGAGCGCGCTCGATGGCGGGGCCGGCCTGTGGGCGTCAACCGGCGGCACCAGCATCGTCTACCCGCAACCGGCCTGGCAGAAAGCAGTCGCTCCCACCAGCACAGGCATGCGTGCCGTGCCCGACATTGCTTTCACTGCCGCAGCGCATGACGGCTACATCCTCGATGAGAACGGCAGCTTCTGGGTCATCTCCGGAACCTCAGCCGCCTCGCCCACCTTCGCCGGGGTCATGGCGCTGGTTCTCCAATCCCAGGGCGGCACCGGCCAGGGCAACGCCAATCCCGCCCTCTACCCACTCGTCAACGCCTCTCGCAACCCCTTCCATCCCACGCCATCCGGCAACAACTCCGTCCCCGGCGTTGCTGGATTCGCCGCCACCGGGGAGTCCTACAACCAGGCCACCGGCCTCGGGTCAGTGGACGCCGCTGCGCTCGTCGCCAGTTGGCCCTCGGCATCCAACCCCATGCTCACCCTTGAGGTATCGCCCGCGCAACTGTCCATCGAGTCGCCCGCTACAGTCGCAGTTACGGTCACCGCCGTCCCTGCCGACGGCCTCATCATCCGTGAAGTCGCCACCCATCCCTTGTTCGCTCCTTCGTCGTCCAACTGGACTGGCGTACGCGGCGGACCGGTTCATCGCTCGCCGATCACAGCCCGCGTCGGCGACCCCAGCATCGGCATCGTCTCCGGGCTGCCTGCCGGAATCACCGCCTCCTGGTCCGCGCCCAGCTTCACCCCGAGCGGCTCCGTAGCCTGGACACTCACGCTCGCCGCGAGCACAAAAGCCATTGCCCGTGCATCCACGCTCAACATCGGCGCAACCGTTACCTCCGCAGCTTCTTCCGCAGCCACAACCGCAACCGCTGCCCTGCCGATCACGGTCACCCTTTCCCCATCGACCAACAACCCGCCTCGAATCGGCAACCGCTTTTCAGCAATTCAGAGATTGGCGTCAAGCCTGAAATAGCCGGAAACAACCCGGCCAAAACTTCGCATCTCATGGCCGACGGCCGTTATCATCGGAAAGGTCCGGCTCGGTCGCATTCAAACGCGCCGGCAGCGGAGAGACGCATGGCAAAGGGACGCGCACTGGCACTGTTCGCAATGGGAGTATTCACGGCCGTCGCCGCAACAGCACAAACCCCGCAGTCCTGCGCGAAACTCTCCAGCCTTTCCGTGCCGCAGACTGAGATCGTTCAGGCTTCGGTGGTCGAGGCCGGCAAGTTGGACCTTGGCCCCGCCGAGAAGAGCCCCCTCTACGGCTATCTGCCTGCCTTCTGTCGCGTTGTCGCCATCTCCAGGCCCACCGCCGACTCCAATATCAAGATTGAGGTCTGGCTCCCGCTCGCCGGCTGGAACGGCAAGTTTGCCGGAACGGGCAATGGGGGATTTGCCGGCTCCATCGGCTACCTCGGCCTGGCCGGCGCAGTGCTCAGCGGCTTTGCCACCGGCGGCACAGATGCCGGGCACACAGGCGGTGCGGGCGACTCCGCCTGGGCGCTCGGCCACCCGGAAAAAGTCATCGACTTCGGCTATCGCGGCGTCCACGTCATGACCGAGTTCGGCAAGGCCGTGGTGAAGACTTTTTACGACAGCGCCGCCAGGGAAAACTACTTCTCCAGTTGCTCCGACGGCGGCCGCGAAGCGCTCATGGAAGCGCAGCGTTTCCCCGCCGACTACGACGGCATCCTCGCCGGGGCTCCGGCTTACAACTGGACCGGCCTGATCAGCCGTGCGGCGGACCTGTCCAGCAAGCTCGACTCCAGCAAGGAAACCTACATTCCGGCCAGCAAGCTCCCGGCCATCCGTCAGGCAGTCCTCGATGCTTGCCACAAGCAGGAGCCGGGTGCATTTCTCGCCGACCCGCGAAGCTGCCACTTCTCGCCCGATACGCTGCTCTGCAAGGGTCCCGAGACCGATGCCTGCCTCACGCCGCCTCAGGCCGCCAGCCTGAAAGTTCTCTACGCGGGCTCGTACCTGAAAGACGGCAAGCTGGTCTATCCCGGCATGCTGCCCGGCGCGGAAACCGGCAATGGCGGCTGGTCGGTATGGGTCACCGGGAAATTCGAAGGCGCGAGCGCGGACGCAGGCATGTCCCAGGGTTACTTCCGCAACCTGGTCTACGCCAACCCCACCTGGAACCTGCGCGGCTTCGACCTTGACCGCGACCTCAAAGCGGGCGTCGAGAAGACCGGGGACGCGCTCAACGCCGTCAATCCCGACCTCTCGGCCTTCAAGGCGCGCGGCGGAAAGCTCGTCCTCTATCACGGCTGGAACGACCCGGCCATTTCGGCGCTTGGCACTATCGACTACTACGACAACGTCTCGAAGACCATGGGCGCGACCACAACCGCATCCTTCGTCCGGCTTTTTGTCGTTCCCGGAATGCAGCATTGCTACGGCGGTCCCGGCCCGGCCGACTTCGGCCAGTTCGGCCTCAGCGCCAACCCAGCTTTCAACGACCCGGCCCACAACCTTACGCTGGCGCTGGAGCAGTGGGTGGAAAAAGGAACCGCCCCCGAACAGGTCATCGCCCGGGGGAAGACCGATCCATCCGGCGCGGGCAAGGGGGATGTCTTCACTCAGCCCATCTGCGCCTGGCCCAAAGCCGCCGCCTACAACGGCACGGGCGACACGAAAGACGCCGCAAGCTACGCCTGTGTCAGCAAATAAGACTTAGTCGAACAGCGCGAAGGCCTTCTCAACGCGCGCCGGCAATGCCGCCGTATCGCTGCCAAACGACTGGTGAATCTCCAGCACCGCCGCCGGCTTTGTCGGCATCCCCTTCAGCGCCTTCGCGGTCGCCGCCCAGTCGATATTCCCGTCTCCGGGCCACAGGTGCTCGTCTTTCACCGCATGGTTGTCGTGCACATGCACTGTCGCCGTCCGGCTTGCCACTGTCGCAATGGCATCGGCCACGCCCACCGTCATGTGCGCGTGCCCCAGGTCCAGGCAGATGCCCACTCCGGTCTGGTGGCCCAGCTCAAGAATGGTCAGCAGGCGCTCGGGGCTGGTCGGCTCGCTGGTCAGGTTCTCCACCAGCAGTTTTACTCCCAGCGGATTCGCAAAGGCGCCCAAATGCTCCAGCGCCGTAATGGCATACTCGACCGACCGCTGCGACCAGCCATCGTCCCGCTCGCCCAGATGCAGAATCATGTTCGAAAACGGGATCAGCTCGGCAGCTTCCAGAGCCCGCTTGATCTCGTCCATGGCGTCGATCCGGCGCGCTTTCTCTGGATGCAGCACGTTCACCGCCGGAGCCCCTGCCCGCCCCATCTCCCGGTCGGGAAACAACGGCGCATGCAGCGAAAACGGCTTCAGAGTATTCGATCGGAACCAGGAGGCCAGTTCGACCACATGCTCGCGGCTGGCGTAATCGAAGTGCTGCCGGGCCGCGAATATCTCAACGCCCTGCGCCCCCGAACGCGCCGCAAGCTCCAGCAGGCCGGGGTGCAGCCGCTGATTCAAAAACAGGTGCGTGGACAGGACTCGCAGCATCGTTGGGGGCTCTCCCGCGTCCGGCCGACCTCAAACATACGCCGGGCGCTCTGCTCTGATTGTCGCATTTCTTGAGCAGTTTTCAGCAGGCCGGCTATTGCGGGAGATGGTGCGGGAGCGGATAGCCAACGCGCCAATTGAGCAGACTCAGGACACGGCAATGCCGGCCAGCGATTCTCAGAATCGCCGACCGGCACCACGTATTAGCAGACTGGGAAAGGGAAAAGGGAAAGCCTTGAAACCTCTGACCTGTGCAAAAACCTCGCATCTCAGTCGATGCGGTTGCAGGAAAGTCAAAGAGAAATCCGGGCCCGTTCGCCGGAACTCAACAGAGCACCGACTCAACCGCTGAAATCCCATCCTGTGGAATTCCTAATGGCGTAGAAAAATACTAGCATTGAATGCTTTGAGAACTTGAGCAATTCCACACACTTTGTCGAGTCAAAAGTTGAAATTTTCACAAAATTTAACTCAAAGCGATCTTTTTGTGGCTCTCCGGGGAAGGGGATCTAATACCCGGCCGCTTTCCCGTAGTGGCTGCGGTGATCCTGCCCGCCCTCCAGTTGCCCCGTTTTCGGGTCTACGGCAATGCACTCGCCATTCGACCAGTGGTGCCCGGAATCCTCAACCTTGTATCCCATTCTGCGCAGCGCAGCCAGCGTCTCCGGCGCAAAACCCGGCTCCACATACAGCTTGTCGGGCTGGTTCTGGTGGTGGAACCGCGGCGCATCCACCGCTTGCTGAATGTTCAATCCACCCTCAGCCACCGACAGAAAAATATTGGCCACGGTGGTAATAATTCGCGCCCCGCCCGGCGAACCCAGCACATAGCGCAGTTTGCCGTCTTCGAGCACAATCGTCGGAGTCATTGAGCTCAGCGGCCGCTTTCCCGGCGCAATGGCATTGGCCGGTCCCTGAATCAGCCCGAACATGTTGGGCACGCCCATTTTCGATGCGAAGTCGTCCATCTCGTCGTTGAGCAGAAAGCCCAGCGGTTCGGCCGTCACATGCGAGCCAAACCCGTCATTCAGGGTCGTCGTCACTGAAACCGCATCCCCATCGGCATCGACAACCGAGAAGTGGGTCGTGTCCTGCGACTCCACCTTGCGCTTTCCCGCGGTGGTCGGCGCCGGCGGCAAAAACCCTGCCGGCCGCACCAGCGACGCACTTGGTGTCGCCGCATCCGCCTTGATGGAAGCCCGCCACGCATCGGCATACGGCTGAGCGGTCAGCGCCGCTGTGGGGATGTTGTTGTAGTCAGGGTCGCCCAGATAATCGGTGCGATCCAGATAGGCCCGGCGATAAGCCTCGGTGATCAGGTGGATCGACTCCGGCGTCCGGTCCCCCAGCTTGGCCAGGTCGAAGCCGGAAAGAATATTCAGCGCGCTCACCAGCACAATGCCGCCTGAAGACGGCGGCGGCGCGCTGATCACCGTGTAGTTGTGAAACTGACCCGTGACCGGCGTCCGCTCTTCCACGGTGTACTGCGCCAGGTCGTCCAGCGTCATCAGCGCGCCGCCTTGCTTGAGCGCATCCACGAGCTCGTGGGCAATCTTTCCGTGATAAAAGTCGTCCGGATCGGCGGCGATCCGGTTCAGCGTCGCAGCCAGTTCCGGCTGCTTGAAGGTCTCTCCAGCTTGATAGAACGCCCCACCGCGCTGAAAAATCCGCTTCGAGTCCGCAAATTTGGATAAGTCGGGGTCGGTAAGCTCTCTGGCCTCCTCCGCGGTCAGCACAAAGCCGTCGCCCGCCAGCTTGATGGCTGGAGCCATCACCCGCGCCAGACCCAGTTTGCCGTATTTGCGTTCCGCGTAGACCATCCCCGCCACCGAACCAGGCGTTGCAATCGATCGGTACCCCAGCACGCTTGCGCCGGCGATCACATTGCCCTTCGCGTCCTGGTACATGGTCTCGGTAGCGGAAAGCGGGGCTTTTTCGCGGTAGTCGATGAAGGTGGCGTGCCCGTCGTGCGTTCGCACCAGCATGAAGCCCCCACCGCCCAGGTTGCCCGCCGCCGGATGAACCACAGCCAGCGCAAACCCGGTGGCCACCGCCGCGTCCACCGCGTTGCCGCCCGCGCGCAGAATCTCCACACCCGCATCGGTGGCGCAGTGATGCACGCTCACCACCATGCCGTGCGCCGCCGTGACTGGCCGATCCTGCATGGAAGCAGGCGCACTCTTGGTTCCCTGGGCGTTGGCAACCAGAGGAAGACAAACTGCGGCGCCGGTAAGCAGGGCCAGGAGAGGGAGTGGATTCCGTCGGCTCATAGTGTTTTCACAGGATAACCCGCCGAATGGGACTTCCGGCACACCCTGAGCCGCCTATTCCCCCCGCAGCACCCGCATCGGCTCCACCTGCGCCGCCCGCCGCGAAGGAAGAATCGCCGCCGTCATGGCAATCGCCAGCACGCCCAGAACCGCAATGCCGTAGGAAGCCGGATCAAACACAGGAAACTTGCCCAGCAGGCTGCCCACCGCGCGCAGCACGCCCAGGCTCAGCAGCACGCCCAGCCCGATGCCAACCGCGGCCACAGCCATTCCGTGCTTCAGGGTCATTCCCACAATCTGGCCGCGCTGCGCTCCGAGGGCAACCCGCAGCGCGAATTCAAACCTCCGCTGTGCCACCGTGTAGGCGGTCACGCCATACATGCCCACGCCGGCCAGCAGAATCGCCACACCGGCAAACCCGGCAAACAGAATGGTCCGGAACCGCTGTGTGCGCATCGACTCACCAATCGCCTCTTGCATGGTGGTGGAGCTGACAGCCACCTGAGGAAAGCTTCGCTGGAGCAGTGCCGTAACCGTGGCCGCCATGTTCCCCGGTTCAATCCCTGTGCGGATTACGATTTGCATGTCATCGGCGCGGGAGGAATGCTGGGCGATCGGCACATACATGGTCTGCGCCAAAGGCGAGGCCGGCGAATCCTCGCGGACATTGCCCACCACGCCGACAATCGTCCACCACTTCGTTTCCATGTCGTATCCACACATGATTTGCTGGCCTATTGGGTTTTGACCAGGAAAGGCCTTCTGGGCCAATTCGCGGCTGACGAGCAGCACGGGAGCGGCATTTGCGTTGTCGTCGTCGCTGAGCGGGCGGCCCTGCAGCAGCGGGATGCCTATCGTCTGGAAGTAGGAGGGCGTGACGGGCTGAATGTCGGCATCGAAGAGCTGCTGGCCAGGCTTGAATTCCATACGGCCGCGCACCGCGTAACCCACGTCCGCAGTGCCCGATCCCATGGGGACACCCTGGTTGGCAGCAACGCTCTTGACACCCGGCACCTTGGCGATGGCATCGAGCATTGCACGCAGGTTCGCGAGCGATGCCGGCGAATCGGCAAAAGCTTTCCGTGGCTCTGCGGCGACAGCGTGCGTATCCAGCACCAGCAACTTGTCGGGAACAAAACCGAGATCCAGCCGGGACTGCGCGATCATCTGCTTCGCCAGCAGCACTGAGGCCACGCTCAGAGTCAGCGTCAGAGCCACCTCGCCCACAATCAACGCGTCTCGCAGTCCACGCGATTTACGGCTCTCGCTGCTGTTGGCCTGTTCCTGCTTCAAAGCTGTCGCGGGGCTCGCATTCATTGCGCGCCATGCAGGAACCAGCGACGTAATCAGCATCGTGGCCATGCTCATGGCGAAGGAAAACAGCAGCACATCGAGATTTAGCCCCACCTCGGTCAATCGCGGAATCTGGTCGTGCGCCATCAGCGCCACCAAACGCAACGCCGGCTCGGCAATCAGCAGCGCAAGCGTGCATCCCGCCGCCCCCACCAGCAGCGACTCCAGAACCACGCGCCGGGCAACAGCGGAGCGCGTCGCCCCCAGCGCCGTGCGAATCGTGGCATCGCGGCGCATCTGCGTCGAGCGCACCAACTGCAAGTGGCCGATGTTGGCGCAGACGATCAGCAGCACCACTACAACCGAGCCCATCAGCAGGCGCAGCATGGGACGAATGGGGCCGACAATCTGCTCTTGCAGCGGAACGGCCTCGAGAGCCTTGAGGCGATCGTCTGGATAGGCAGCCTGCAGTTGCCGGGAAAACGCGGCTAATTCGGAATTCAACTGCGAAGCCGTGACTCCGGGACTTGCTTTGGCAATCGCTCTCTGGTTATAGGCGGTTCGGCTGGGGATCTCAGGGCGCTGCGGACTCTCCACCCAGACGGTCGTCTTATCTGGAAACGAAAAACCTGCCGGCAATACGCCGACGATCGTGCGGGCACGGCCTTCGAAGTCGATGACGTGACCGATGGCACCCTGGGCGGAACCGAAGTGCTGAGCAGCAAAGGCGCCGGCGACTAGCGCGTCGGAACCGTCAGCCTCGTCGCGGAACAGGCGGCCGGCCACTGGCTCAACACCCATCACGGAGCCAAAGTTCGGGCTGACAGTCGCGATGTCGAGGTAAAGCGACTGCCCGTCCAACAACAAGCCGTCCTGGTAGTTGTTGTAGTAGGCAGTTGACTCAAGCGAGCGAATCCGGGCGGCCATATCCACGTAGTCGTCGCCGCCAATCTTCGCGGCCACCCTGCTGTCCTTGAGAAAGCGTGTATCGATCGAGTAGATGCGGTCAGCGTCGTGGTACCCCAGCGGCCGCAGCAGCACGCAGTCTACCAGCGTGAAGATCGCAGCATTCAACCCGATGCCCACAGCCAGCGTAAGCACCACCGCGGCCGTAAACGATCCCGAATGGCGAAGCTGCCGAAGCGCGTAACGCAGGTCCTGCATCCAGAGCGTCCTCATTGCCTCGTCTCCTCAGGTTCAAACTCCATGGATTGGCGTCCTTTCAGTTCTCCCCAGCAATCGCATCGCCAACCGCCGCAGCTCGCCCGTGGTTGATTCTTTTCACCTTAATGCCGCTGCGCGAACGCCGGAGACCCGCCTTACTGTTCACCCGTGAACAAGGATGTCCGCTTCCGAACAGAGGCGATTTCAACGGTCCGCGCACACCGGCGGATAACCCCAGCCCCGCCCGCAACGTCAAAGCCATCGAAGGCCGCGCAATTGCGGGAACCCAACAGCCGGCCTTCAAGCGTCACCATTTCAAGTGGGGAATCATGCGCAAATTCCGGCTCCAATCCGCAATACTACTTTTCTCGCTCGCAAATCTCGGCGTCACGCTCGCCGCCGCCCAGGCCGCCGCGGTCAAAGCCATCTCCCAGACCGACGTCGGGCTCAGCGTCTACGGAGCCTTCAGCGGCAAGACGATCGGCAACGAAATCGAGCAGAGCCCCTCCAACGCCGCCGGCGGCATCCTTGAAGTACGGCACATCAAAAACCCACTCGTCGGTTTTGAAGGCACCTACAGTTTCAACGGCGCCAACCAGGTTTATTCCCCGCAGATCACCTGCGGACTGCCCTGCGGTCAAGACGTGCCGGCAACCATCTCCGCCCACGCCCATGAGCTGACCGGGGATTGGATCGCCTCACTGAAGATCGCCAACCTGCGCCCCTTTGCCCTCGCCGGTGGCGGCCTGCTCTTCAACCAGCCTTCTTCCGGGTCGCAATTCGCCACCAGTTCAACAAAGGGCGTCTTTGTCTACGGCGGCGGCCTCGATTGGGGCCTCCTGCCACATATCGGCCTGCGGTTTCAGTACCGCGGAAACCTCTATCGCGCCCCCGACCTGAGCAAGGTCTACAGTTCGAGCGGCGCATTTGTCCACACCGCGGAACCGATGATCGGCGTGTATTTGCGCCTTTAGCCATGCCCAAAGTCGATCCCGTGCAATCCGCCTTCTCCCTTTTCACGTACTGAGTGGGAAGGGACAGAGTTCAGAACACGAATCAAGCACCGCCTCTGTGCTGAAAGGCACACAACCTTAACAACCCTTCCGGGCACAATGGAAGTGCACCGCAACTTTTCACCAAAACCGGTGTCAAACAACTCGGAGACACTCGCCGGGCGTATCGGGGGACCACCCAGGACGCTCAGGCAATCCGCCACAGTAGCCCGTCTCCCGAGCTTCGTCCCCTGCCCTCTGCAACCAGGTAATCTGCCTTGGCTGTGCCTCTACCAAAGACAGCCAGTCAGCGTGCTTGTGTCTCAACTTTCCTTAACCTCCCAACTTTTTTGAAGGATGGCTATGAAGACGATTCCAGCAATCTCACGGCACAGGCTCTCCTGGGTATTCGGCCTGGCGGCCATTTGCGCGACGATTGTTCCCTCCGCGCTCGTTCCTTATGCAGCCGCGCAACGTATAGCTCCCCGCATCTCGGCAGAGATCGGCAGTGCACAGCGCTCCACGCTGAAGGACTCGCTCCACCCGCTGGCTCAGGCCCAATACGACGCCGGACGCATGTCCGCCGATACCCGCTTCAGCGGCATCACCATGGTCTTCAGCCGTTCCGCGGCGCAGGAAGCGGACCTGAAGAACCTGATCGCCGCCCAGCAGAATCCTGCCTCCCCGCTCTATCACCAGTGGCTCACCCCTGACCAGTTTGCCGTCCGCTTCGGCATGGCCGATTCCGACCTCAACAAGGTGGAAAACTGGCTCCAGGAGCAGGGATTCTCGATCGAAGAGGTAGCACGCAGCAAGAATGCCATCCACTTCTCAGGCACCGTGCGCCAGGTTGAACAGGCCTTCGCCACCGAGATGCACAACTACAAAATCAATGGAACCCAGCACTTCGCGCCATCCACCGCGCTCAGCGTTCCGTCCGCCTTCGCCCCCACCGTCCAGGGCATCAGGAATCTCGACGACTTCCGCCCCCGAGCCCAGGTCCTGCTGCGCAAGAACATGCATGCCAAAGGATCGTTCACCGGCGCAGGCAGCACCAACGCCTCCAATGAAACCATCTTCTTTGCCCCCGGCGACATTCGCACCGCTTACGACATCAATCCCCTCTACAACGCAAGCATCACCGGCAGCGGCCAGTCGATCACCATCGTCGGTGAGTCCGCGGTCCAGATCGCCGATCTTGAGGCCTTTCAGACCAACTCCGGCCTCGCCATCAAAGATCCGACGCAGTTCCTGGTGCCCAATTCAGGAGACTCGACAATCAACGGCGTGACCCCCGGCGGCGGAGATGAAGCCGAATCCGATCTCGATCTCGAGTGGTCCAACGCCATCGCTCCCGGCGCCACCATCAACTTTGTCTACACCGGCAACAACCAGAACTACGGCGCCTTCGACGCCATCACCTATGCCATCGACCAGAAAATCGGCACCATCCTCAGCGACAGCTATGGAGAGTGCGAGGCTTCCCTTCCCGAATCGACTCTTGGAAACGGATCTTTAGTGGAACCGGCATTGGAGGCGGCGTTTGAACAGGCCACTTCGCAGGGACAGACCATTGTGGCCGCTGCCGGCGACGACGGCTCAACCGATTGCTTCGGCGTCGGCGGCCTGACGACAGCCCAGCAGGAAGCCCTGGGAGTCGACTACCCCGCCAGCAGCCCCTACGTCACCGGCATGGGCGGAACCGAGATCAGCAATTCCAACTCCGCTTATTCAACCGTCGGCTCTGCCTACTGGGAATCCGACTCCGGCTCCAACGACATCGTCAACTCGGTCCTCCAATACATTCCCGAGATGGCGTGGAACGACGACGCCTCAGGCTGCGGCCAGGCCAACTGCCTCAGCTCAGGCGGAGGCGGCAAAAGCATGCTCTTTGCCAAACCCACATGGCAGACCGGCGTCGCCGGAATTCCTTCCGACGGCCAGCGCGACGTTCCCGACCTCGCCCTCTACGCCTCGCCAAACTACCCCGGCTTCCTGTTGTGCACCAGCGATTCCAGCGAGTGGAGCCCCGGCCAGGCGAGCAGTTGCACCAGCGGCTTTGAAGACATCAGCTCCGGCTATCTCACCGGCGCCGGTGGCACCAGCTTCGACGGCCCCATCTTCTCGGGAATCCTGGCCCTCATCAACCAGAAACAGGGCTACACCACCGGCCAGGGCCTCATCAATCCAACCCTCTACGCCCTTGCGTCTGACAGCGCCACCTACGCGCTCGCCTTCCATGACATCACCAGCGGCAACAACAATTGCAATGCCGGCTCAGCCGACTGCTCCAGTAGCGCCGGCTTTTCTGCCGGAACGGGCTACGACCAGGTCACCGGACTTGGCTCAGTCGACGCAACCAACCTGGCTAACGCTTGGCCGGCAAGCTCGGGCGGCGGCACTCAGCTCATTACAACAACCACCACCATCACCGCCAGCAACAGCGCCCCCAACGTCAACGCCACTGACTCCTTCACCATCACCATCGCTGGCGCTTCCGGCACTCCCACCGGCTCCATCACGCTCACCGTCGACGGTGGCACGCCGATTACTGAGACACTCGCCTCGAACGGCACCTATGTCTATTCAACGTCGTTCGCAACCGCCGGCGCGCACACCATCCTCGCCGCCTATGTAGCTGACACAACTTACGCAGCCTCCACCGGCAGCGTAACCGTTGAGGTGGCCACCGTCAGTTCCGGCTCCGGAACCATCGCTGTGACTTCAAGCCCGGCATCCCTCAGCGTAGCCCAGGGCAGTTCCGCCAATGAAACCATCACGGTGAAGCCGGCTGCCGGATATACGGGCACCGTCTACCTCAGCTTCGACACCTCCAACGACAGCGCCCTCCAGAACCTGTGCTATGAGTTCGGCGATACAAACAGCGCAGGCTTTGGAGTGGTGCCAATCACCGGCACTACCGCTGCCACCACGCAGCTCACCCTTGACGCCAACGCCGCCGACTGCTCCTCAACCGGCGCCATGCAGCCCAGCGGCAAGCACGCCTTCCGCATGCTCCACTCCGGGGCCAGGGCAAAGAACACCCGCGGCAATCCGCTTCCCTACACCGTTGCCTTTGCCGGGTTGTTGCTGGTCGGCTTCATGGGACGCGCGTCGCGCAGGCTGCGCGGCCTGGTGGCGGTGCTTGCATTGGCGGTAGTGGGACTGGCTGTCACGGCCTGCGGCGGCGTCACCAACACAACCATCTCCAATCCGCCCACCGGCACCTACACCATCACTGTTACCGGCCAGGATTCGGTGACCTCAACCATCGCCAGCACCACGACCTTCACCCTGGTTATCAACTAACCAACCTCCATCTCGAACCCAAACGGGCGGGCGTCCACACCAGGCACCCGCCCGTTTTCCTGCAAACTTGTTCCCTTTTGCACCGATCGGCATCTCTCAGGCAGCGTATGATCCTTGGGGTCAGCAGGGTTTCAGCTTGTGTTCTGCCAGACAGATCGCGGGGCCCAGCACGCTTACCGGGCATTTACCTTCGAGATTCACTCCGCACGCATTCTTCGTGCATCCATGCAGCCGTTACTCCGCATTCACCCTCACAGGGTATGCTCTGCGCATGAAGTATCCAATTGGGCAAGCGCTCCTTCTGGCTGTTCTGGTTGCGTTCACCGCCGGCATGCTCCCGGCTCAGGGAACGGACGCTTCGCACCCTCCCGGCCTCAACGCAGCCCAGATTGCGGCGCAATTGCAGCGCCACACCCAGGCGCAAGCCGTTTCCCTGAGGGGGTATAAGGCGCTGCGCCACTACCAGGTGGAGTACAGTGGGTTCGCCGCCAAGATCGCCGCCAAGATGGAAGTCGAGGTGAGCTACGACTCAGCCACGGGCAAAAGCCTTCGCATTGTCTCTCAAAGCGGGTCCGGCGTCCTCTGCGACAAGGTTCTGAAGCGTGCTGTGGAAAGCGAGAGAGAAGCGGCCCAGGATAAAGGCGCGACGGCCCTGACCGAAGCCAATTATCAGTTCGTTCTCCTCGGCAGCGAAGTAGTGGCCGGCCGCCCGGCCTACATCCTGGATGTCCAGCCGCATCAACCCAGCAAATTCCTCTTTCGCGGGAAAATCTGGATAGACACAGCAGATTTTGCAGTGGTCAAGATGGAAGCCGAACCGGCCAGGAGCCCTTCTTTCTGGATCTCCAAAACGCTGATCCACTCCTCCAGCGTAAAGACTGACGGCTTCTGGCTGCCGAAGCAGGTACGCAGCGAAACCAAAGTCCGCATTGGCGGCACAGCAGTCCTCACCATCGACTACGGCACCTACCAGGTAGTCCCGGAAATGGCCATGCGCGGCTCCGGATTGTAAAAGCGCGCATGGATTCCACACCTCCAGGCCCGTCAGTCAGGGTGGGTTTGCTGTGTTACCGTTGCAATACGGCGACCCTGAGCCGAGTCGGATTGGCCGGCTCGCGCGAAATGCCCGAAAGCGGCCGGCAATCGGGTCAACCGGACGAAACCAGAGAGAATGCCCGAGCAGCCGGAACTCACATCGCCTTCGTTGCCCGCGACCCCGGCTCAGCAGCCTGGTACGGTGCTCCCTTCCGCTGACACTGTGGGACCAGCCGATCGACCGGAAAACCCGTTTGTCACTCACTCGCCGCAACGGATTCCCCGCTGGCTCGAACGCTCAGAGTTATTCCTCCGCGTCCTGCTGCGGATGTATATTGGCCTGGCAGTCTGTTATGCACCGTGGTCCAGCCTGTTCTGGGACCAGAACCCACTTTTTCTGCAGTTCCCCACGCTCTCAATCTATGCTGCCAATGGAGCGGTCCGCGGCATCGTTTCGGGGCTGGGCCTTCTCAATCTCTGGATCGCATTCCAGGATGCCATCCGGCACGGAACGGACAAGCAATGAGCGAACTCAAACCCGAATCGGAAACCGCTCCTCAGCAAGCGGACACCACACCGCCACCGCCCCTCGCAAAGGCCCCCCTGGCCTACGAAAACCCGACATTCCTCGATAGCTCCGACGGCCGCCCCATCCGCATCATCTCCGAGTACCTTGAGCCCCTCGCCCGCTTCCGTCACGAGCAGATTCAGGACACCGTCGTCTTCTTCGGTTCGGCACGCTTTCGCGGGGCCGAAGAGGCCCACCATGCCCTCGAATTGCTTGACAACACCGGTTCCACCCAGGCCGCGCCCAGTTCCGAGCAGCCGGCCAGCATACCCCAGATCGTGGAGGGCACCGCCACCGACCTGCAGCGGAAACGCGCCGTCGCTGCCGTCGAAATGGCCCGCTACTACGAAGATGCGCGACGCCTGGCGCAGATGCTGACCAACTGGGCCAAGCAGATTCCCTCCCGCCGTCATCGCTTTGTGGTCACCTCCGGCGGCGGGCCCGGCATCATGGAAGCAGCCAACCGCGGCGCCCACGAAGCCGGCGGAAAAACCATCGGCCTCAACATTCGCCTGCCCTTCGAGCAAGCGCCCAATCCCTATATCACCCCCAGCCTCAACTTCGAGTTCCACTACTTCTTCATGCGCAAGCTGTGGTTCGCCTACCTCTCCAAGGCGCTGGTCGTGTTTCCCGGTGGCTTCGGCACCCTGGACGAGATGTTCGAGATCCTCACCCTGGCGCAAACCCACAAGCTGGCAAAAAAGATCACCGTCGTCATTTACGGTTCCGACTATTGGAAAAAGGTCTTCAATCTAGATGTCCTGGTCGACACCGGCGCCATCTCTCCAAAGGATATTGAGCTGTTCCAGTTTGCCGATACCCCGGAGCAGGCCTTTGAAATTCTGCAAAAGGGGCTGACTGAAAACTATCTCGCCATAGAGGCAGAGGCCGGCAAACTTGCCACTGCCGCCGTTGCCGCCGCCGCAAGCGCGGAACTGATGGCCGGCTTGACCCTTGAAGATTTCCTCGGACCCGAAATGGCCCGAACCAGCAGATAGCCGAAATGGGCGCCCTCTCGGGCGCTTTTTCGCGCCTCCAGTCGGCCAAGGTCATTCATCGGAATGTAACAATTCCATGGAAGAAAGGGCAGATTCTGCTAGGCTTAAGGCAGAAGGGAGGCGGAGGTTTGGTCTTTTGACCTCTTCTTGCGGCAAAATCAGCAAAAACACAATCCAGTGACTCGGTTTTTCCTGGGTTTTCTACTTGGTTTTGCAGGGTTTTCTGGTAACTGTATTGATTCCTTCGTGAATTGAAGGGCAATTCGCCTCATCTTAACTTCCCGTTTATGAAAGGGAGAGGATACTGGGTGCAGAAATCCGGAAACAAACGCGGAGAAGGAGCAGAAATGGCCAGATCGACCATCTCGTATCTGTGGCGCGACCCCCATGCACCACGCGGCTTCCGTACAGGCGTCTCCCTCCACAGCCACACCAACCAGTCCACTGAGACACTGGACTTCCTCGCCAACTTCGGCAACCAATATCCAGTATTGCGGCCCATGCTTTCACGCATGGAGCGCCGGTCCAGAGACAAGTACGGCATCGCCATCAACTACGCCGCCGCCTATTGGACCCCTCCCATGACTCCCAAGCTGGCCTTCGACCTGGAGCGCGGCCAGATCGAAAAGCTTGACCTTGCGGCGATGGTCTCGCTTACCGACCACGACACGATCAGCGCACCCATGCTGCTCCGGACCGTCCCCAGCGCCCGGCAGATTCCGGTGTCCGTCGAGTGGAGCGCTCCATACGGCTGCCAGTCCTTCCACCTCGGCATCCACAACCTGCCCAGCGAGCGCGCCGCCGCGTGGATGGCCACTCTCGCCGACTACACGGCCAACCCCAGCGACGCACGCCTCACTGAGATCCTATCCGCCCTCAATGCCGAGCCAAACGTCCTGATCGTCTTTAACCACCCCATGTGGGACCTCTACATCGTCGGCAAAGAGCGGCATCAGTTCCTGGTCAACGAGTTCCTCCAGAAGAACGGCCAGTTCATGCATGCCCTCGAACTGAACGGCCTGCGCCACTGGGCTGAGAACCGAGAAACCCGGCAGTTGGCCGAGCGGTGGCACATGCTGCTGATTGCCGGCGGCGACCGCCATGGCGTGGAGCCCAACGCCAACATCAACCTCACCAACGCCACCAGCTTTACTGAGTTTGTTCAAGAGATTCGACGCGAAAAGAAGAGCGACATGCTCTTCATGCCCCAGTATGCCGAACCCTGGAAGCACCGCATCCTCCAGTCCACCATTGACGCCATCCGCAACTACCCCGAGTTTCCGCAGGGCTCTCGCAATTGGGACGAGCGCGTCTACCATCCCGACGCCAACGGCGTGGTTCGTCCCTTGAGCGAAGTGTGGCCCGGCGGCAAGGCTCCGCGCGCAATGCGTGCGGTCATCGGAGCCGTCCAGTTGATGGGCCGCGGCCTCGTCTCCGGCGGCTTGCGCATGGCCTGGAGCGAGTCGCACCAACTCCGACTCGCTCTCGGTGAGCACGACAGCTAAGGAAAAACAATATCCAAGCCCTCGTGCCAACCGACACTCTCAATCCGTTTTCTGACCCGGCGACGCGCGTAGACATGCCGCGCGTCGCCTACTTTCCCGACTCGTTCCACGAAGTCAATGGAGTGGCGCACACCAGCCGCCATTTTGAGGCCTTCGCCCGCCGCCGGAACCTGCCCTTTCTCTGCGTCCGCGCCGGAGATCGCGGCCAAGCCCTCATCGAAGACGGAAACGTCTGGACCCTCGAGCTTCCCCGAGGCTTTCTTTCCTTTGCTCTTGAAAAAGACCTCCGCTTCGACCCCGCATTCCTGCGCCACATCCCCCTCATCGGCGAGGTGCTCGACCGCTTCCGCCCTGACCTGATCCACATCACCGGACCCAGCGAAGTGGGCATGCTGGGCGCGCGCCTGTCTTACGAGATGGACCTGCCGCTGGCCGCAAGCTGGCACACGAATGTCCACGAGTACCTGGCCCGCCGATCAGACTGGCTGGTAAAGCTCCTGCCCCGCATGGCCATGGTGTCCGAGCAGACGATTGAAGACCTCACCCTGGCCACCGCCGCCAAGTTCTATTCCATGGCAAAGGTCCTCTACGCGCCCAACCCGGAGCTTTGTGCTCTGCTTGAGCGCGCCACCGGCCGGCCCTGTCACCTGATGCCCCGCGGTGTCGACGCCGAACTCTTCCATCCCGACAAGCGACAGCGCCAACCGAACGACCGAGACCACATCCTCGGCTTCGTCGGTCGCATCTCGGTCGAGAAGAACGTCGAGCTGCTGCCCGGGATACAGGATCAACTCGAAGCCCTCGGCCACAAGAGCTTCCGCTTCCTCATCGTCGGACATGGCGGAGATGAGGCCTGGCTCCGCGACCACCTTCCACGAGCCGAGTTCACCGGCGTCCTTCGCGGCGAAGCCCTCTCCACCGCCTACGCCAATATGGACCTGCTCGTCTTCCCTTCGCATACCGACACATTTGGCAACGTGGTGCTTGAGGCCCTCGCCAGCGGAGTCCCGGCCATCGTCACCCCCGACGGCGGCCCAAAGACGATCGTCCGCGACGGCGTAACCGGGCGGATTGCGGAAGACGCTGATTTTTCCGCGGCTGTGGCGAGCGTGCTGGGCGACCCGGAGAAGCACGCGCAGATGCGCCTCGACGCACGAGCCCACGCACTCACCATGAGCTGGGATTCAGTCTTTGAAGGCGTCTACGCCGGCTACGAAGCCATCCTGCCCGCCAAACGACCAGCAACAATCTAGCGTCCTGTTCCCTAAGCCTTTGACGCAATCTCCCCAATCGCCCCCACCAGCTTATCCAGGTCCCGAGTCGGCGTATACACATGCGGAGTCACCCGCACGCAGCTGATGTTCTCCCACACAATGCCAACCGTGTGAATCTTGTACTTGTCGAACAGCGCACTGGCCAACTGCCCCGGCGTCATCCCATCAATACTCACTCCGCATATCGCGCACGAGTACTTCAGATTCAGCGACGTATGCAGCTTCACCTTGGGAATCGATTGCACCTGGCTTGCCCAATAGTTCTTCAGGTAGCCGATGCGCTGCTCCTTGCGCTTGCTGCCGATGCCCTCGTGGAAGTTGATCGCCTCGCCAATGCCCTGTTCCAGCGGAAAGCTGCGAGTGCCCAGTTCTTCAAACTTCCGAATGTCGCTCGAATGGGGTGCGCCGCTCGATGGCAGCGGCCACACCTTCTCAATCTTCTCCGCCTTCACCCACATCATGCCCGTCCCAATCGGGGCCGACAAAAACTTGTGCAAACTGGTGCCGAAGTAGTCGCAGCGCAGGTCGGGAATCTTGAAGTCCATCAGCCCAAACGAGTGCGCGCCGTCCGCAATCACCTCAATGCCGTGCGCGTGAGCCATGTCGGCAATCTTCGCCACCGGCATCGTCTGCCCCACCCAGTTCACCATGTGCGTCACATGAATCAGCTTCGTCCGCGGCGTAATCGCCTGCTCATACGCCTTCACAATCGCATCGTCGTCTTCCATCGGGAGATCGAAGCTGATCTGCTTGTAGACAATGCCGTCCCGGTCCGCACGCTGCTTGTACGCCTGAATCATGTGCGGATAATCCTGCTTGGTCCCGATCACCTCGTCGCCGGCCTTCAGCGGGAGGCCGAGAATAATCGTATTCAGCGCCTCCGTCGCATTGCGGTTCACCGCAATCTCATCCGCCTTCGCTCCGGCAAGCGCCGCCAGCTTCGCGCGCAGCGGCTCGCGCCCCTGGTCCAGAATCTGCCACATGTAATACGACGGCCCCTCGTTGGAGAGCTGGTTATACCGCTCCACCGCCTGCTGCACCACCAGCGGCGACGGCGAAACCCCGCCATTGTTCAGGTTAATAATGTCCGGATTCACCGAGTAGCAGCGCTGAATCACGCTCCAGTAGTCCTCGTCCTGCGCCACATCGGCGGGGCCAAGGTGAGCCACGGCGCGGGCTGCCGCGTCAAAGTCGGCCGCGTGCGCCTGGTGGAAGAGGCTGTTCAGTGAAAATGCGCCGGCCAGTGTGGCTGCGCTGCGCAGAAACGTACGGCGGTCGCTCTGAATCATACACAGCAATGTAGGCTCTGGCTGGCGTGCAAATCAATGGGAAAATCTTACGTCCCAATCACTGCGCAAGCAAACCGGTCTTCAGGTCCAGCGTGAACCGCGTCTCTTTGTCGGTCATCATGTTCCAGCCAACTCCCCGCAGCAATCCACCTTCGACTGCCGCAATCGTCACGCCCTCGTCAGACAGTTTTTCAGATCGCCAGGCCTGCCCGCCCGCTCCCCACGCCAGAATCCCATGGTGCCCCACAAACAGCAGCAGCCCCGCCTCAACCGCCGCGCGCACCTCCAGCACAGGCCGAAACCCAATCATCGTGAACCGCTCTGGCGCCGTCGTATCAATCAAATAGGCATAGCCGCCGGAAACGGCACAAATCTCCTCCGCCGCAGGACAAGCCCACAAGCCTGTCGGCACCGCTGGATCTTTGAACCCCAAAGCGCAAGTGGCCAGAAATGCCGGCTCCCCAGCACGCGGCCGGATGAGCACCTCCAACGCCCCAAGCTCCACCTCTTCCGCCTGCGCCGGATAAACAAAATTTCTGGAGGGCAAAATCATGGGCCGCGAAGGGAGAATCTCGGCTTCCCAAATGTGCCCGAAGGAAAAGTCCATCGCCGAGTCTCGAAGAATCTCCCTCACGCCTGTGCCTTGTAATTCAGGACCCAGCGTTCCTGCTCTTCCGTATCCGGCACCGGGCATCCGCGCGCCATCTCCACCGCGATCAGCGCCTGCTGCGCCGGCCAGCCCAGGTGAATCAGCGTACAAGCCGCCGTAAGAGGAGCCCGCCCAATGCTGCCCCAGCAATGCACGCCGATCCGCTCGCCCTCACGCAGCCGCCGCGCCAGGTCTGCCACGAAAGCGCGAAATCGCCCCTCGTCCCGCGGCAAATCATGGTCGGGGATGGGGTGGTAAAGAAACTCCATCCCCAACTGCATGGCGATTGCCGGTTCCTGCTCCAACTCCAGCATCTCCACCTGCTCCAGGCTCAGCAGAGACACCAGCGTCTGCACACCTGAGTTCTTCAGATGCGTCAGTTCCCGCTTGAGCGAACGCCCGCCTCGCGGACAAAGCACCACCGCCAGCGGCGTCGGTGCCTTCCGCTCGAACCCGGAGCCGGGAGGAACCAGCGGTGCCTGAGAGCTGCCATAAATCCAATAGACTCCTTCCACGCCTGCTTACACTCCCACAAACTGTTCTATACGATCATGCACCGTGGGAATGGGAAGGCCCAACTCCGCGCCCTCCTCAATCAGCGGAATCACCTTGTCAAACTCCGGCCCGGAGTGGGAGCCGGTGAGCGCAATGCGAATGGGATGAAAGAGTTCCTTGCCCTTGATTCCCGTCGCCGCCTTGATCTCGTTGATCCATTTCTTGAAGTCCTCTGGCGTCACAACTCCGCTCTGCGTCCGCACACGGCTGGCGAACTCGCTCAGCACCGTACGCGCCGATTCAGTATTCAGAATTGCCGCGTTCTCGGCCTCCGCGTGCGCCGCGTCCGGATCGATGCCAAAGATGAATGCCGACTTGACCGGCAGTTGCGCCAGGTGGTCCACCCCCGGCAGAAACAGCGCAATCAGGCTTCTGAACCACGCCTTGCGCTTGGCAATCATCTCCGAAGATGGAATATCCGGATAAATCGGCGGGTCAAGGCTGGCCAGCAGCGCAATCGTCTCCGCTGTGTAGAGTTCCGAGGTCGTCCAAAGCGGAAACACTCCCGGCTTTTGCAGGCAGAACTGCCGCTCCGCCAGCTTGGTAATGCGCTCCGGGTCGGCCAGCTTGATGTAATGCCGGTTGAGCCAGTTCAGCTTGTCGAAGTCAAAGATCGCCGGCGAAGGCGTCACCCGCTCCAGCGAGAAAATCGGCACCAGTTCGGCCAGCGTGAACGTCTCCGTCTTGCCGTCTTCCGCGCCCCAGCCCAACAGCGCAAGATAGTTGGCCAGCGCCTCAGGAAGGTACCCCATCTGGCGGAATGTCGCGATCGAAGTGGCCCCGTGCCGCTTCGACAGCCGCTCCCGGTCCGCCCCCAGAATCGTGGAAAGATGCGCAAACTCCGGCACCTTCCAGCCGAACGCCTCGTAAATCGCCACCTGCTTGGGCGTATTTGAAATGTGGTCGTCGCCGCGGATCACGTGCGTAATCCCCATCAGCGCATCGTCAATCGTCACCACGTAGTTGTAGACGGGAATCCCCGCCGAAGCCCCGCTCGCCGACCGCACCAGCACCGGGTCGCTCACCGCCTCGGCCGCAAACTCCACCGGCCCGCGGACTATGTCGTGAAAACGCAGTGGATGGTCTTCAATCTTCAGCCGCACCGCAAAATGCTTCTCAGCCGCCAGGTTGTACTCAACCTCCGACGCGGGAAGATTCCGGCAGCGCCCTGAATAAACCTGCGCCCGGTGCTCAGCCGCCGCCTGCACCCGCTCCGCCTCAAGCTGCTCCGGCGTGCAGAAGCAGCGATACGCCTTTCCCTCGGCCAGCAACAGATCGGTGTGCCTGGCGTAAATCTCCAGCCGCTCGGATTGACGGTACGGACCGAAGTCACCCTTGTCCGGGTCTCCAGCCTCTCCGGGCCCCTCGTCCCAGTCCATCCCCAGCCATTCGAGGTCTTCGATGAGCTGGGTTTCGTGGCGGGCCTCGCTGCGCTCCATGTCGGTATCTTCAATGCGCAGCAGAAACTTGCCGCCGGTGCGACGCGCAAAAAGCCAGTTATACAACGCAGTGCGCGCATTGCCTACATGCAGCAGGCCGGTAGGGGAAGGGGCAAATCGGACACGGGGAATAGGGTTCATCATGGCAACACACATGATAGCCGGTGGAAATGGGAGGTGTCAGGTGGCAGTGCGGCGATTGAGGCATTTTTGTCCAGTCGGCTTCGCGGTTTCGCCACCCAATGTGCATGACGAACCAGCTGCGATATGATCGGCAAAGATATTGGGGAAAGCCATGGCCTCGGACACGTTCCAATCCATCACGATAGAAGGGTTCAAGAGCATTCGCTCGATCAAGGATTTGCCCCTTCGGCCAATCAACATTCTGATCGGGGCGAACGGCTCGGGGAAGTCGAATTTCTTGGAGGCGTTTGTTTTCCTCGATAAGGCGAACTCAGAGCAGGTGGATTCTTATGTGGCCATGCAGGGAGGTGCGGACAGCCTTCTGCATTACGGATCGAAGACCACTCATGAATTTCACTTGAACTTGCGTGCCACGAATTTTTCGTTTCGAGGGGCCCGCTACGGTTATGCCGCTGGCGATCTCCTAGCTGGAGCCACGTTCGGTGGGGGATTTGCCGGTTCCACGCGCCCGTCATTTACCGTCTATCAATTCCACGATACTGGCTTCGACTCTCGCATGAAGAAGACCAACCGTATCGACGACAACCGCTCGCTTCGTGCCGATGGAGCCAATCTCGCTGCATTTCTTTACCGCCTAAAGCTCAAACATCTCGATTGCTATGGCCTCATTCGGAGGACAGCGCAACAAGTTGCTCCCTTCTTTGTCGATTTTCGACTGGAACCATTGGCTCTCAACCCCGACACCATAAAGCTCGAGTGGGAGCACGAAAGATCCGACCGCTATTGGGACGCTGCCTCGTTTTCCGACGGAACGCTACGTTTCATCGCCTTGGCAACCATGTTCTTGCAGCCCGTGGAGTTGCGTGCCTCTGTGATCCTTGTCGACGAACCAGAGCTGGGCTTGCATCCGTATGCGATCGGACTTCTTGCATCCCTCATCCGGCAAGCTTCCAAGGACACACAAGTCATCGTCGCGACACAATCGACGCTGCTCTTGGATTACTTCGAACCCGAAGATGTTCTTGTGGCCAACCGAGTAGATGGAGCCACAACCATAGAACGACTCAGGGCTGAACCACTGGCCACTTGGCTTGAGGACTACAGCCTCGGGCAGCTTTGGGAAAAGGGCGAGCTTGGCGGCAGACCGGGGAAAGAGTAGTGATGATACGGTTGCTCGTTCATGTGGAAGGCCAGACAGAGGAAGCCTTTGTCAACGAAGTGCTATGTGAGCACCTGATTTCGGTCGGCTATCGGAATGTGGCTGCCCGAATCGCAGGCAATCCTCGCAAGCAACGCGGCGGCGTCCGTCCTTGGCCCGGTATTAGGCGAGACATTTCGCGACACCTTAAGGAGGACCATACTTCCATCCACGCAGTCATGATGGACTACTATGGCTTGCCAGCCGAATGGCCGGGACGAGCAGAGGCCTCGACGAAGGGCTCTGTCTCCGCGAAGGCCGAACATGTTGAGGCGGCTCTGCTTGCGAATATCGCCGAAGGGGCGGGATCGGGCTTCGATGCTTGGCGGTTCATTCCATTGATCATGATGCACGAGTTCGAAGCGATGCTTTTCAGCGACCCGGATCGATTTGCCCAGGAAATCGGAAGGGCTAGTCTCTCCGGCAGCTTCCGAGCAATCCGGGACGAGTTCCAGAGTCCTGAAGACATTAACGACTCAGCTGAGACTGCGCCGTCAAAAAGGATCCAGCGTCTTTTCCCAGGCTATGAAAAGCCTTTGTTTGGCGTGCTGGCCGTGATGGGCATTGGTCTAGCTACAATCCGTCAGGAGTGCCCCCACTTCAACAACTGGCTGGAGCGGCTGGAGTCTTTGCCGGCACAATTCACCAGAAACATCGGCAGCTAACTCGTGTTCTGAGTCTTTTCTCTCCTGCTGTCCAATCAGGAGGAGTTGATCAAGCAAAATGCTCCCACCCCTCCGCCAGCAGCGGCTCCGTCCCCCGCTCCGTGATCACCGAAATCGCCGCCCGCCCGCGCCCCTTCGCCACAATCCGCCCAATCCGCGTAAGCGCCACCCCGCCAATCGCCTTCGGCATCCGCACCCCAGGCCGGGCCGTAAACAACAGCTCATAGTCGTCGCCGCCGTGCAGGGCGTACTCGACACTTGCCCCCGGATGCACCGGCAGCAGCGCAGCTTCCACTTCCGCCGCCACGCCTGACTCCTCGCAAATATGCGCCAGATCCGACGACAGCCCGTCGCTCATATCCATCGCCGCCGACGCCAGGCGCTTGCTCCGCAGCACCAGTCCCTGCGCAATGCGCGGCTCGGGATAAAGATGCCGCACCAGCAGCGGGGCTAGACGCTGAGATATCCGCGCCGCATTCAGCCCGTTGATCCCACCCCGCGAAAGGCGCTCGAAGTGCGGCAGCGCCGCCGCTCCCCCGCCCAGCATTCCCGTCACGTAAAGCAAATCCCCCGGCCGCGCCGTCGACCGCAGGATCGCCTTGCCCTGCGGAACCGATCCCATCAACACAATGTCCGCGAGCGGCACCGGCGTCTCCGACACATCGCCCCCCGCCAACGGCGTCCCGTGCCTCTCCGCCAAAGCCAGCAGCCCGTCCAGAAACCGCCCCACCCACGACGAAGCCCAACCTCCCACCCCCGGCCTGGCGAACTCGCGCGGCAACCCCAGCGACAAGAACGCCGCCACCGGCCTCGCCCCCATCGCCGCCAGGTCGCTCAGCCCCCGAGCCAGCGCCCGATGGCCCACCGACTCGGGCGTATGCCAATCCAGGCGAAAGTGCCTGCCGCACACCGTCAAATCGGTGGTCACCGCAAGTTCCTGCCCCGCGCGCGGGCGAATCAACGCGCAATCGTCGCCGATCCCCAGCGCAGGGGACTTGATAGCGCCTCCGGCTGTCCGGCTGCGGATGTAACGAATCAGGGAAAGCTCGCCCCCTTCAGGTTGATTGGCTGCGTGTTTCGCGCGATGCTGCATCTTTTTAGCATAGGGCAACCGCCAGCGACAGCGCTGGGCGACCCGCAGCGCGGGAACAGAAGGTAACCTTTGCATCCGCCACACATGAGTGGCATATCGGATAGCACCCCAGGTCAGCGCAAATAGCACCAAATGTTGGGCAAATGCCCTATTTGTGAAGGATTTTCCTCGCTGTTCGCGTTGACCCCCCATGGGTGCTTTTGGTAACCTTATTGAACGTTACGAATCAATCCCCCTTGGGGCGGAACGCTCATCGGCCGATAGGCCATCTATGCCATGCGCTTTTATTGAAGTACACGGCGAATTGCGACCCTGCCAGTTGCGGGGATGAAAGGCGAAAATGCTGCGCAAGCGCTACTACATTCTTTTTGTTGCCCGCGATGAAGACGGCAGGATTCGCAAGATTCCTCTGCCTCTCCACTACGCTTACGGCTTTGTCGCCGCGGCCCTGGTGGGTGCGTTCACCATCGTCGGTCTGGCCGGGTCGTACACCCGAATGCTGCTCAAGACAGAAAGCTTCAATCAGGTCCGGCAGGATCGTGAAAACCTTCGCAAAGACTACAAGCAGATGGCCCAGATCGCCCACGACCGCGATGTCCAGGTGGCATCTCTCGGAGCTCTGGCCGGCGAAGTCGCTTCGCTCTACGGTTTGAAGCAGAACAAGCTTGAGTCCAAAATGTCCCCCGCGGCCACTGCTGCAGCCGCGCCCACACCGACCAACCTGGCCATCGCCGACGATCCAAGTCAGCAACAGATCGCAAAATCCATTGACCAGTTCTACGCCCTGCGCACCCAGGCGCTCAGCGGTCGCGTCTCACGCGCCCTTGAGGGCGGCTTGACCTCCGGCTTCACCGGCGACTGGACGCAGTTCGCGGACGCACCTTCCATGTGGCCCGTTGAAGGCAAGGTGGGCTCCAGCTTCGGCGAACGCGAAGACCCATTCAACGGCGAAGGCAAATTCCATTCCGGCATCGATATTGAGGCGCCCTACGGCACTCCCGTTCGCGCCGCAGCCGATGGCGAAGCCACCGGCCAAAACATGGGCGCGGGCTACGGCCGCCAGGTGGTGCTGGATCACGGCCACGATGTGCTCACTGTATACGGTCATCTGTCTTCCATTGCCGTCCTTGCCGGCCAGCATGTTACTCGCGGCCAGGTCATCGGCTATGTCGGCCAATCGGGTCGCGCCACCGGACCCCATCTTCACTATGAAGTCCGTGTCCACAACGTCCCTGTAAACCCGCACAAGTATCTCCACACCACCTATGCCCAGGTCGCCAAACTGGACGGCGAAACGGCCGGCGGCTAGGAGTGAGACAACTTAATTTTGCGGCGTTCCCTGAACCGCTGCGGGCGGGGACGCCCGCAGGACAGCCGATCTGGAGATCGGCGCTACAATCCGGACGTTTCGCAACTATGGTGTCACGACACTAGGAAGATCTTCAAGTCAAATCGAAAGCGGCTCCCATCCATTCGGGAGCCGCTTCTTTCTTGCACTTTTGTTCGCGAACTATCGCGGGTTCACCGTGCACCCATCCAGCTTGAAGTCCATTTCCACAATGTCCGGCATCCCCAGGGTGATTCTCGAAGGGATCTCAATCCCCGATACGGCCTGGTATTCCATCTCCACATCCATCCCCTGCGCCGGGGCCTCAGCTTTTGCACCCGGCTCACGAGTTTCAGCCACAAAACTCGCGGGCAGCAGCCCCTGAGGAGTCGCCCGATAGACCGGCATCAGTTTCACGCTGGAAGTCGCTGCGCCCTCCAGGTCAAACACCTTCAGCACCAATCCTCGATCGAAGACCTCGGTCACGGATCCATTCCGATCCTTCGATCGCAGCGTGTATCCGTTCGCATCCTGGGAGATATCGGCGCTCTCTTCGCCCAGCGATTCGGCAACCGACCCATTCACCAGCGACATCCACATCTTCATCAGGCCGCCCAGCGACTGTTCAATTCCGTGGTGCACCTGGTTCAGCATCGCAACCTGGTCTTCGTTGATTGGCTTCCGCGGATGGGACGGAAGCTGCCAGTCAAGGTTCGAGCCGCCCTTGAGATCGGCATTGAGCGTAATTGTCACCGTGTTCAGCAGCGGTAGCCTGGGGTCGTCATCCGGGAGCGGGGCCCCTTTTCTTGCGCTCTTCATCATCCGCGCCCAGTCCGGATGCACCTGGCAATCGAAGCTCCGCAGCCCCGCCCTGGCAGTCGAGTAGTAAAGGCTGGCCGCCTTCGCCAGCAGCGTATCGTGCAGGCTGGCCTGCGAAGCTTGCGGCAGCGGCTCCGCCGGAGGCGTGTTCTGCGCATGTCCCAGCGCACAACACAGCGTCAAAGTTGCGGCCAGGCCTTTGGCCGGCTTGCTGCATAGACAGATCCGCATCTCAGGAGCCTGCTTTCCTAAGCATTCTCGCCATTCGCTCCGTCCTTGCGCAAACCGGCGCGGCCGGCATCCCCCAGGCTGGCTACTGTTTATGCGGCGCCTTCGCAGGCTCCGGCGCATGGCTGGCCGCGGCAATGGACGTGAAGGGCCGCCCCGGCACAATCCCTTTGCCTTCCAAAATAGTGATGAGGCGATCGCAGGCCTGCTCGCGAAATGTCTCAACCCCGCCGTTGGGCCAATGCACTTCAATATCGGCGGTTGTTGCGCTGCCCAGCCCGAAGTGCAGCCGCGGATCGTTCGAGGAGACATAGCTGGCCTGGCTGGTCACCGCCTGCGCCTGCACTTTGCCCCCGTAGTAGGCCAGCACGCGCGCTCCAATCGCGCTCCGATTGCTCTTCGTTCCTTCCAGCCGAACCTTGATCCAGTGGTTCCCCGGCGGGCAGTCGTTGCGCAGCAGCGTTGGCGGTTCATGCTGATTCATGATCAGAATATCCATGTCGCCGTCGTTGTCGAAGTCGCCAAACGCGCAGCCTCGGCTTACATGGTTTGAGACAATATCCGCGCCCCCGCGGGCTTTAATCTGTTCGAACGTCCCATCGCCCCGGTTGCGAAACAGCACCCGCGGACCCCGGTAGGGAAACATGGAATTCAGCTTCTCCAAACCGTTGTAGACATTGCCGGTAACCCAGAAGATATCGGGATTCCCATCATTATCAAGATCGACAATTCCCGTGCCCCAACTCACATAGCCGCGCTCAGTCGAAATGCCCGCCCGCAGCGCGGTGTCCTCAAACTCACCCTTCCCCAGGTAACGGTAGAGGCCGCTGGACTGCATCTGGAAATGTGTCTTCAGAATGTCCAGGTGGCCGTCCAGATCGTAGTCCCCAATGCCGATGCCCATCCCGGCCATCGTCTCCCCCTCAAGGCTCAACGCCACCCCGCGCATCAGGCCTTCTTCGCGAAACGTCCCGTCGTGGTTGTTCAGCAGCAGCAGGCTTGAGGTCGTGTCGCACGCCACAAAAATGTCCGGCCAGCCGTCTTCATCGGCATCAAAGCAGACCGCCGTCAGTCCGTAGGAACCGGACACACTGTTGATGCCCGATTCCCTTGAGACGTTCGTGAAGGTCCCGTCCCCGTTATTCCGGTAGAGAAAGTGCGCTGGAGCTTGCAACCCCCTGGGCCCGCAGGGTACCGGCACCCCCTCATAATTGCAGTTGGGCAGCGCCAGCGAGGGCTTCTGTGCGGTGGCAAGATCGATCTCCACATAGTTGGCGATAAACAGGTCCAAGTGCCCGTCGCGATCGTAGTCGATGAAGGTGCAGCCGGCGCCAAAATGTGTATGCTCGTGCAGCAGCCCCGCCTTGGCGGTCACGTCGGTAAAGGTGCCGTCGCCGTTATTCCGGTAGAGTTTGTTCTGCCCATGGTAGGTCACAAACAGGTCTTCAAAGCCGTCGTTGTTAAAGTCGCCCACGCACACGCCCACGGCCCACCCGGCATCCCACAGCCCGGCCTGCCTGGTCACGTCCTTGAAGGTGCCGTCGCGATTGTTCTTGTAAAGCCGGTTCGATGCGCCTTCCGGAATCCCCTCCAGGGTGCGGCCGCCAAGGATGAAAACATCCATCCAGCCGTCGTTGTCGTAGTCGAAAAAGGCACAGCCGCCGCCCATCTCCTCAACAATGTAGGTCACCGCCTCCGGGCTTCCGTAGATCATTTTTGCGGTAAGGCCGGCGCTTTGCGCCACGTCGGTAAACGTGGAAAAGGGCTTGAAGGGCTCATCCGGAGGGCAATGGCCGGCCGCCAGCGCACGGTGCATCAGCCCCGGCGCACACACACCCGGCAATGCGCGCAACACGTTGCGACGCGTCCAAAACAAAGAACCTGGGGCTCCAGCCATAATTCTCAACCTTGCATGGCTTAAAAACGCTATCGAAGGAAAACCTTCGCTTCCTAAAATATTGGAACTCGGGGATGATCCCGAATCTTACCCCCCTGAAGCGGTTCTTGCATATCCCCAAAATTTACGAGTATTCGGTCTGCACGCCGAATGCTCCCAGCCAGCTCCGGGCCATGCGATTGGTGCCTGGTTTTTCGCGTTAGCGGATGGAGCGTGCGAGAATTCTGGCAGCCCCGCACGGGGAGGCAAGGCAGAATTAAGGAGTCAAATACGCCATGCTTTTGAAGTCAGAAAAGGCGAGTCGCGTCTTCCACCGCACGGCCTATACCCTTGCCGTCGTGGCAGCGCTCCTTGCAGCTTTCGTTGGCCGCTCAGCCCATGCCCAAACTGCGGCCGCCCCGTCCGCGCCCGACTTTCCCGCCAAAGACTGGCAGCTCGTTTCCCCCGAGTCGGAAGGCTACTCGTCAAAGAAGCTTGAAGCGCTGCGGGCGTGGCTTGCCGCCGGACCGACCACGGCGATGATGATCGTCGTCCACGGACACATGATCTTCAGCTATGGAGACACCGCGAAGGTGAGCAAAATCGCCTCGGTGCGCAAAAGCATTCTGTCGATTCTGTACGGCAAGTACGTCGACAACAACACCATCGACCTGAACAAGACAGTGGAGCAGCTTGGGCTTGAAGAACTTGACAGGCCATTTTTGCCCAGCGAGAAGAATGCCACGCTGGAGCAACTCCTTGCCGGGCGCTCGGGCATTTATCTAATGCGGAACGATGTGTCGCCGCAGAAGGATCTGATTCAGGCCTCGGAGCCGAGCCGCGGCTCCGAGTTTCCCGGCATGTACTTCCACTACAACGATTGGGATTTCAACGCGGCGGGGACGGCTTTTGAAAAGCTGACCGGGAAAAACATCTACGACGCGTTGCAGACTGATCTGGCCGAGCCACTGGGGATGCAGGACTTCGATCGGAGCGCGCAGAAGAAGATTCCCCATGAAGGGCAGGTGCATCCGGAGTACGCCATGTATCTCTCCACCCGCGACATGGCTCGCATTGGCCTGTTGATGGTGCGCAACGGCAACTGGGCGGGCAAGCAGGTTGTCCCCGTGTCGTGGATCGCCAACTCCGCCAGTGCGGTCACCCCTTTCGAGGAAATGAATCCGCCTTATCTGCGATCGCTGGGCGCGCCGGAGCGCTGGGGATTCGGCCTGATGTGGTGGGTCTGGGATGCTTCGCCATTTCCCGGCGGCATCTACATCACCCCCTTTCAGGGAGCCTATGAGGCTCGTGGCACCGCCGGCCAGTACATCACCATCCTTACCTCCAAAGACATGGTGCTGGTCCACAAGGTCTACATCGACGTCTACCCCCAGCCGGCCATCAGCCAGGAGGAGTGGGACACCATCACCAATATGGCCATCTCCGCCGCATGCACCGGCCCCTGCAAATAGCTGCCAGGAGGCATAGCTTTGAAAGGGCACGGCTTTACAGGCTGCGGAAAAACTACCAAATGGCCGAAGTTTTGAAAGGGCACGGCTTCAGCCGTGCCGCAAACTGCGGAAAGAAGCCTGGGCTTTAGCCCCTGGGGGATGTTTTTCACAAAGCCTGAATACGCCTCAGCCGTTTTCCGCAATCTGTTCGGCCTTGCTGACGCCGTTACCGGACCTGCGCTAGCCGAATCTCAACCGTTATCCGCCGCATCCAAAAGTCGGAGTAGAATAAAAGAAGCGCAATGGTTCTGCACCAGCCCATTCCGGCCCTCCTCTAGCGGCGCCCGCCGCCTACAGTGTTCTGCGCGTTTTTCCCGACTGAAAACCCAACCTGAATTTTGCCGCACGCAGTGTTGTCGGCGCCGAGGGATTTGCACATGATTGACCGTTTGGAACAAATGGAGCAGCGCTACGACGAGCTTTCCGCTCAGATGGGGCAGCCCGAAATCATTTCCGACCACGAGAAGTATCAGAAGGCCGGCCGCGCCCTGCGCGAAATTCAAGATGCCGTCACGAAATATCGCGAGCTGAAGCAGGTGCGCCAGGGCCTCGCCGACTCCCGCGCCATGCTCACCGAGAGTGACGCCGATATGCGCGCCATGGCCGAGGAAGAAATCGCCACCCTCGCCCCGCGCGAAATCGAGCTCGAAGCCGAGATCAAAGTCCTGCTGCTGCCCAAGGATCCCAACGACGAGAAGAACGTCATCCTTGAAATCCGCGCCGGCACCGGCGGCGACGAGGCCTCGCTCTTTGCCGCCGAAATCTTCCGCATGTATACCCGCTTTGCCGAGCAGCACCGCTGGAAGGTGGAAGTGCTTTCCATGTCCGAGTCCGGCGTCGGCGGCTACAAGGAAGTCATCGCCATCATTGAAGGCGAGCGCGTTTACTCGCAGATGAAGTGGGAGAGCGGCGTGCATCGCGTGCAGCGCGTTCCCGCCACTGAAACCCAGGGCCGCGTGCACACCTCCGCCATCACCGTCGCCGTGCTTCCTGAGGCTGAAGACGTCGACGTCAAGATCGAAGCCAAAGACCTGCGCATCGACACCTTCTGTTCCTCCGGTCCAGGCGGCCAGTCCGTCAATACAACCTACTCGGCCGTGCGCATTACGCACCTGCCCACCGGCACCGTAGTCAGTTGCCAGGACGAAAAATCGCAGATCAAGAATCGCGACAAGGGCATGCGCGTGCTGCGTTCGCGTTTGTACGAGATGGAGATGGATAAGCAGAACGCCGAGCTGGCCAAGGCCCGCAAGGAGCAAGTTGGCACCGGCGACCGCAGCGAGAAAATCCGCACCTACAACTTCCCGCAGAACCGCATGACCGACCACCGGATTGGCCTCACCCTGCACCAGCTTGATCTGGTCATGGAAGGCCGCCTGCAGCCCATCGTCGATGCGCTGATGACGCACTACCAGTCGCAGCAGTTGAAGGCTGACTCGAGCCAGGCGGCGTAGAGCGTTGCCCATCCTCCGCACCCTCGTCGCCGACGGGACCGAACGCCTTTCGCTCGGGCCGCATCCGGATCGCGCCCGGCAAGACGCCGAGCTTCTGATCCAGCATTTGCTGCGAAAGAACAGGGCGTGGTTGTTGACACACGGCGACCACAAACTCTCGACTGCTGACGCCGGAGCATATGTCGGTTTAGTCGAGCGAAGACGGAGCGGCGAACCGATCCAATACATCACCGGCGAAACCGAATTCTACGGCCTCCCCTTTTGCGTCACCCCCGATGTCCTAATCCCCCGCCCCGAAACCGAGCATCTCGTCGAAAAAGCCATCGAACTCGCATCGGACCCAAACAGCTTTGTATCAGGGCATGACTTCAGTCATGCCACACATGCTCCTGGAAACACTTGGGCTTTAGCCCCCGCGCTCCGCATCCTCGACATCGGCACCGGCTCCGGCGCAATCGCCGTCGCCCTCGCCCACCATCTTCCCGCCGCGCAGATCACAGCCGTCGACATCTCCACCGCGGCCCTACCGATCGCCCGAGAAAACGCCCACCGCAACGGAGTCGCAAACCAAATCCGCTTCCTCAACTCGAATCTGCTCGACGCACTCAAAGACGAGCGCTTCGAGCTAATCGTTTCCAACCCGCCCTACGTCCCCACCACCGATCGCGACTCGCTCTCCGTTGAAGTCCGCGACCACGAACCCGCCCTCGCTCTCTTCGCCGGCAAAGACGGGCTCGACATCTACTGCCGTCTCATTCCAGCCGCTTTCTCCGCCCTAGCCTCCGGCGGTCATCTGCTGCTCGAAATCGGCTACGGCCAATCCGATGCAATCGCAGCCCTTCTTGAAGGAACCGGTTTTGCCCATATCGAATTCGTCCCCGACCTGCAGGGAATTCCCCGCGTAGCCTGCGCCCAGCGACCCTGCTGACTCATCGAATCACCAACCACCAAGCTATAAACTTTTCCTTGAAAGGAATTCCTCCCATGCCCGCATCCAAAGGCTATGCCGCGCTCGATAAGCAATCGCCACTCGCACCCTTCAGCTTTACACGCCGCGAACCGCTCCCCACCGACATCGCACTCGAGGTGCTCTACTGCGGCGTCTGCCACTCCGATCTGCACATGGCCCGCAACGAGTGGGGAAATTCCGTCTATCCCATGGTTCCCGGCCACGAGATTGTCGGTCGCGTAACCGGCGCCGGCAGCGCCGTCACCCGGTTCAAAGTCGGCGACATCGCGGCCGCCGGAGTCATCATTGATTCCTGCCGTCACTGCGCTCCCTGCAACCGCGGTGAAGAGCATTTCTGCGACGAAGGCCCGACGCTCACTTACGCTGTGCCCGACCGCATTGACGGCTCCATCACCATGGGCGGCTATGCCTCAAACTTTGTGGTAGACGAGCGTTTTGCCCACACCGTCCCCGCCAACCTCAACCTCGCCGCCGTCGCGCCGCTGCTCTGCGCCGGAATCACCACCTACTCGCCGCTGCGCCACTGGAAGGTCGGCCCCGGCAAGAAAGTCGGCATCGTCGGACTCGGCGGTCTCGGCCACATGGCCCTCAAGTTCGCCCACTCCTTCGGCGCCCACGTCGTCCAGTTCACCACCAACCTGCGCAAGAAGGAAGATGCAATCAGGCTCGGCGCGGACGAGGTCGTTCTCTCCACCGATCCCGAAGCAATGAAAGCCCACGCCGGGTCGTTTGACTTCATCCTCGACACCGTCTCCGCCCCACACGACCTCAACGCCTACCTCGCGCTGCTCGCCCAGGACGCCACGTTGTGCCTCGTCGGACTGCCAGAAATCCCGCCAGCCATCAGCCCGTTCGCCCTCATCGGCAAACGCCTCTCGGTAGCCGGCTCCATGATCGGCGGCATGCCGGAGACACAGCAGATGCTCGACTACTGCGGCGAGCACAACATCGTCTCGGAAGTCGAAGTCATCCGCATCGATCAGGTCAATCAGGCCTTCGAGCGCCTGCTCAAGCAGGACGTAAAATACCGCTTCGTCATTGACATGGGTTCGCTGAAATAGCTCTTGCTTCGAGGGGAGCCCTTACCCTGCCGCGTGTTCCCCAACGCGCATGTGGTAGTTGAACACCAGCAGGGTAAGGATCCCGAACACCATGGCCAGCAGCGCCAGCGGCGGCCCGAACGGATAGCCCTCCGCCAGCGAGAACCGTATCAGCACAATCGACACGACAAATGCCGCGCTGCGGAACACCACTTCATAGTTGCCGGACACCACGATCGACAGAATCAGGATCAGCACATCGGTGAAAATCATCACCGTGAACAGGTCGTTGTAGAACGTGGTTGCATGGCCAATGCCAACCTCGCCCGTCATCACCACATGCACAATGTCCATCCCAATCAGGCTCAGGTTATAGGCCGCCATAATCAGCAGCAGCACGCCAAGCCCCAGCGCCACAACTTTCTTCTGCGCCACAAACAACGCCTGCGCCGGGGTCGGGTCGTCGTGAATGGCCTGCGAAGGCCCGCGCCGCGCCACATGCTGAAACACGGCAACCAGAAAATACATCAGGAACCCGGCCCACATGTCCACAAACAGCGGCAGGGCGCTCCAGCTCATCTTGTGCTGCGCCACCATCCCGGCGGCCTCCGGCAGGTCTTTGAAGACTTCCCGGATAAAGATCAGCGATACGATTTCAAACTGGTAGGCGACCGACTTGGTGGTCGATTGGTGCAGCGCGCCGATTAGCGTCACAACCTCATAAAACAGAATGAAATTGAATGGCGTGGAGATCGCTTCCAGATAGTTATCGCCGGCCCCGGCAAGGAAGGCGGGCGGATGCGGAAGCGTCTTCGCAAGAAAGATCAGCAGCAGGTGCAGCACAAAGCCGGCAACTGCCAGCCGCACCACCAGGTGCTTCAGCTTGTTGGTGCTCTGGTGGTCAAATACATGGTCGTGAAACGCGCCCAGCCGAAGCCATAGTTGGCCGGGGGCGGCAAAATCGCCGGCATGATTATCGTGCTCTGAATGCGTCATAGTTTGGAGAAGGTTGAATCGCTAGAGTATCTCATCAGCCCGCTAGTCGGCGCGTCCTGACTTAGTCAGTTCGCGATAAAAGCCAAGGTCGCGCCCGCTCAGGCTCTTCGTGATGTAGGCGATTTGCCCGAAATGCAGCCCAAAATGCTCCACCACCTGGTAAACCGCCTCAAGCCCCGTCAGATGATATCCCTGGACCTGGTAAGGAGCCGCCAACTCTTCTTCGGTAAGACGCCGCAGCACCGCCTCCGCTTCGCCCATGGTCGCGCCCAGCCGCTCCAGCAACTGCTCCGCCGTGAGCCCGCTCGCAGCCGCAAACTCCGCCGGCCGATCACGCTCGTCCGACCTGCCATTGAACGAGTCCACCAGCCACTGCCGCACATTCCCGTTCAAATGCAGAATGAGATTGCCAATGCTGTTGGAAGCCTCGTTCGGCCGCCACCAAACCTGCTCCTCGCTCAACGGCTCAACACACGCGCGCAGCCGGGTCCAGTAGTGGTCCAGCAGTTTGTGGCGTGAAAACTCAAGAAACAGCGAACTGATTTTTCCATTGGCTTCGGTCATCGAAAGCAGCCTCTCTTTGGATCCCTTCCCCAAGTAAATCACGACACAATCTTCCCACATTGCCCAAGCCTCGGCCACAGGCATAGAATTCCGTCTGAAATCGTTTCCAAAAAAGGATCAACCCATGCGCCTCTTCACCTCGCTCTCCCTTGCCGCTCTTGCACTGGCCTGCTTTGCCGCCAACCCTCAAAACTCCGCCGCGCAACAGATGTCTCCTGTGGCGCAGACGCCCCCCATGGGCTGGAACAGTTGGAACTACTTCTTCGGCAAGGTCACGGACAAGGACATCCGCGACTCCGCCGACCAGATCGTCGCCTCCGGCATGAAAGACGCGGGCTACACCTACGTCAACATTGACGACACCTGGGAAGGCAAGCGCGACGAGACCGGGGTGCTGCATACCAACGAGAAGTTCCCTGACATGAAGGCGCTCGCCGACTACGTCCACTCCAAGGGCCTCAAAATCGGCATCTACTCCGGTCCCGGAACCAAGACCTGCGCCGGGTACCCTGCCTCCCTGGGCCACGAGGAGCAGGACGCGCAACTCTACGCCTCCTGGGGCATCGACTACCTCAAGTACGACCTCTGCAGCTTCATCCCCGATGTGCTGGAGAAACAGGCGCCCAACGACAAAGCCGAGCAGATGCGCATCATGATCGCGGCCTACGACAAGATGAGCAAGGCCCTCAAAGCCACCGGCCGCCCCATCGTCTTCTCGCTCTGCCAGTACGGCTGGGATGCCCCCTGGGAATGGGCTCCGGCGCTCGGTGGAAACCTGTGGCGCACCACCGGCGATATCGACCCACACTGGGACCGGATTTACACGATTCTGGAGCAGCAGGACGGCCTGGCCAAATACTCCGGCCCCGGCCACTGGAACGACCCCGACATGCTTGAAGTTGGCAACGGCAAGCTGTCCGTAGCGGAAAATCGCGCCCACTTTTCCATGTGGGCCATGCTCGCCGCACCGCTCCTTGCCGGCAACGACCTCCCCCACATGAAGCCGGAGATCAAGGCGATTTTGACGAACTCGGATGTGATCGCAATCGACCAGGACAAGCTGGGCAAGCAGGGCACGCGGGCCTATTCCGACGGCGAAGTGGAAGTCTGGACCCGTCACCTCTCCGGCGGCGCGCTGGCCGTTGCCGTGCTTGATGCGGGCGATACGCGCTACTCCACGCATCCCTTCCATCTCGATCTGGCCAAGCTGGGCCTGCACGGCCCGCAGAAGGGCAAGAATCTGTGGACGGGCGAAGAGGTAACACTGACCCCGAACATGCCCATCGAGATGAGCAGCCACGACATCCTGCTCGTCCGCATCGCCTCGCCAAAGTAAGGCTGGCGTCCTGTCCCGAAGAAAATTTGGCACAACCTTTGAAAGGGCACGACTTTAGTCGTGCCACAGAGGCTCAACAATGATCCCGGCTTTACAGGTTGCGGAAGACCTCGATTCAAGGCTAGGTTTTGAAAGGGCACGACTTCAGTCGTGCCAATAAAGCCAATTGAATTTGTTGGGCTTCAGCCCCCGAGGGATGGTTTTTCGAGGTTTTCGAGCCACAACAGCTCTTTTTTTCAGCCTCTTTAGCCGCTGAGGGATGTAATTCGGAATGAACTGGGCCAGGGAGATTTGGCGATGAAGACCGAGAAGCCAAAACCACCGGAAGAGATGACCGACGAGCAGCTTGAACGTCACACGCTCAAGCTGCTCAGCAAGGAGCTCGGCCCCTATGGGATGGCTCGCTTCCTCTGTACCTTTCTCACTGCGACTGGCGACTATACCCGCGACCGCTAACTATGGCTCGATGGATTGACTGTTGATGACATCCTCAACGACATCGAAAGGCAAGGTAGGGTAAAGGTTAGCTAATGACGGCGATTTTCGCCCGCTTGCCCACTCGGACTGTGAATCTGGCTGGACGTTGAATCTCTAGGATGGGCGATGTCCTTCTGACCCCGTCAATGGTCACGCCAGCACTGACCTGTCTCTCACCCTGTGTGCGCGATTCACAGATTCCGAGAGCAACCAGCAGTTTGGCTACGTTGATAGAGAACACCATTCTTGGATCCGAATGAAGCTTCTGCAAATACACTGCATCGGCTACAACTACCTTTTCCCAGCTAATGCCCACTTCTGGCGCAAGAGCTTCATTGTCCTTCTGCTGGAACATCCGCGCCCAATTCTCATCGGCGTGCCGAGCTTCTTCCGCCGAATGAAAATCCGCCACAATCCTCCGCGCCAGTTCCTTCTTCGCCTCCATCGGATGCAGCTTGCCCGCCGCGACCTCAGCCTTCAGCGCTTCCACTTCCGACCCGCGCAGGTCTGTGAGAAACAGGTAGTACTTCCACATCAGCTCGTCGTTGATGCTCATCAGCTTGCCGTACATCTCCGCAGGAGTCTCGTTGATCCCGATCGCATTATTGAGAGACTTGCTCATCTTCTGCACGCCGTCCAGACCCTCGAGAATCGGCGTCATCAGGATGATCTGCGGCTTCTGGCCATAGTGGCGCTGCAACTCGCGGCCCGCGCCCAGGTTGAAGCGCTGGTCGGTGCCTCCGAGTTCGACATCGCATTCCAGAGCCACCGAGTCGTAGCCCTGCATGAGGGGATAAAGCAGCTCGTGAAGGCTGATGGGCTGTTCGGCCTGAAAGCGCTTGTGGAACTCATCGCGCTCCAGCATTTGCGAGAGGGTGAAGTGGGACGCGAGGCGGATGGTCTGCTCGTAGCCCAGCTTGCCCAGCCACTCGGAGTTGTACCGAACCTCGGTTTTCTCCGCGTCGAGAATCTTGAAGACCTGCTGCTGGTAAGTCTTGGCATATTCGTCAATCTGCTCGCGGGTGAGCGCCTTGCGGGTTACGTTTTTGCCGGTGGGGTCGCCGATGAGCGAAGTGAAGTCGCCCACAAGAAAAATGACCGTGTGCCCCAACTGCTGAAAGTGGCGTAGCTTGCGCAGCAGTACGGTGTGGCCCAGATGCAGGTCTGGCGCGGTGGGGTCGAAGCCGGCCTTCACACGCAGCGGCCGTCCGGTTTTCAGGCTGTCTTCAAGCCGCTCGCGCAGGTCGCTCACGCGGATAATCTCCGCCGCACCCTTTTCAAGCAGATCCATCTGTTCGGCAACTGGAAGAAACTTGCTCATGTCGATAGAAGTATACGTTTCCGACCGCTCCGATTCACAATGACCTGAAGACCACATTTTCTCTCTCGGTGTTCCTCTCTTGCCGATGAGAGAAACTGCGCTTCCGGGTCAACACCGCAGACTGCTCCTGTATACTCCTGTCGCCTACCTATAGCTGCATGAATGCATCCTCTGTTCAAAAGGAGCAACGAGTTTCTTGAACACAGACCGGTCGCTTGCCGTAATCGGAGTGGTTATAGGCCTTCTTGGTCTGGTACCTATTTTCCGGGACGCGGAAACTCAGGGACGAGTCCTGTACAGCGTATCGCTCTCGCTTCTACTTTTGGTTTTTGTTGTCCTTTACAAGTCCGGGCGGGGACCGCAGTATTCGACGACCATGATGCGCAAGTCTCTGAAATTCCAAACCTCGGAGGCGACCCGAGCAACCTTCACACGGGACCAAACGATACGAGTGAATTACGGAAGCATGGACGAGATATGGTGCCGGAATATAGTCGCGGATGGAAAGATCGAGAACGTTCAAGTGGACGGAGAAACTCCTCCTGCTGAGGACAGGCAGACATTGGGATGCCTACTTGACGTTCGAAAGCGCTTTGGCGCGACGCTGTATCGCGGTCAGGTGACCACCGTCTGCTGGACCCACGACTTAGTCGATTCATTTCCGAATCGGAGAGAATTTATAGACCACGACGTGACGCCCGCGACCGATTTGCTGGAACTGGTTGTCGAACTTCCCCAAGGACTAAGGAAATTTCATGACGCTGCACTTGAGGAACGAGTTGCTGGAGAGCCTGCACGCAGCCTTGGCTCGCCCACAATTGAGCAGAATGGCCTGCGCCTTCGAGCAACAATAAAAAAGCCCCACCCGGGGCGAACTATACGAATGAGTTGGGGTTGGTGAAGCGTAATGCCGATTTTTACTGGCCGCCTATGCCCTTCATAAAACACCTCTCTACGTCAGCATACCTCAGCAGCCATAAAATCTGCAATCGGAAAGTCACAATGCTCCACTGAACCCCTCACGACGCTCTATCGGAATCCGTCCGGGATTCTTTACAATAAAACGCATTGCCTTCTGCTCCGAAGCATCCCCTCCTTCGAGTGTAACTTTTTGCCGCACGGGGCACCAACGCAATTCGCAATTTCTTCATGCATCTTCGCCCACCATCCCTACATCCAAGCGGCAGGAGAAGAGTACCCTTATGCCTTCCGTAACTGGCCGTGCAATGCAGGTTCCCGCCCCCGGCGGAGCCTTTGAATTGGTGCAAAAACAATTCCCCGAGCCCGGCCCGGGCCATGTGCGCATTCGCGTCCAGGCCTGCGGCGTCTGCCACAGCGATGCAATCACCAAATACAACGTCTTTCCCGGAATCACCTACCCCCGCGTTCCCGGCCATGAAGTTGCCGGAGTCGTCGACGCCGTCGCCTCCGATGTGCCGCTCTTCACGCCCGGCCAGCGTGTCGGCCTCGGTTGGCACGGAGGCCACTGCAACTACTGCGCCCCCTGCCGTCGCGGCGACTTCATCCTCTGCGAAAACGGCCAGATCTCCGGCGTCACCTTCGACGGCGGCTATGCCGACTACGTAATCGCCCCAGCCAACGCCCTCGCGCTCATCCCTGACGATCTTGCCGACGTCGACGCGGCCCCGCTCATGTGCGCCGGCGTCACTACATTCAACAGCCTGCGCCACAGCGGAGCCCGCCCCGGCGACACCGTTGCCATCCTCGGCATCGGCGGCCTCGGCCATCTCGCCGTCCAGTTCGCGGCCAAGAGCGGCTTCCGCACCATCGCCATCGCTCGTGGAGAAGACAAGGCTCCCCTGGCCAAGCAACTCGGCGCGCACATCTACATCGACAGCACCACGCACGACTTCGCAGCCGAACTGCAAACGCTGGGCGGCGCGACGGTGATCCTCTCCACCCTCACCAACGCCGAATCGCTGACGCAGGCTGTCGGCGGCCTCGGCCCCAACGGCAAGCTCGTCATTCTCGGAGTCCCCGACAAGCCCTTCGAAGTCGCCGCGGTTTCCCTGATTATGGGCAATCGCTCCATCGACGGCTGGGCCTCAGGAACCGGCATGGACTCCGAAGACACTCTCAACTTCAGCTCGCTCGCAGGCGTAAAACCAATGATCGAGACCTATCCGCTGGAGCAGGCCGCCGAAGCTTTCGACCGCATGATGAGCGGCAAGGCGCGCTTCCGCGTAGTGCTCACAACGGGCAACTAACCCCGCAAATGCGGCGAGCCTTCCCCCTCGCCGCATCCTCCCCTCACCCGTCACGCTATAATTCCTCCATGCACTTTGCAGCTCACTTTTACGGCTCAGCCCCTGCCCGCGCCCTCCGCGAGTTCGCGGCTCGTGCTGCGGCGGCTCCGGCCGCCTAGATACCCGTTTTTCTCATCCCAAATCCCAAACGGCAGTTCCGAATCAGGTCCCTTCACGCCCGATTCCGTCCCCAGCTTCACACCCGCACGCCCGTGCGCGGTTGATAATTAAGTAATCCTGCATTGGAGTGAGAATGGAAGAGTTCAGTCGTATTCAGCGCCTCCCCCCCTACGTCTTCAACATCACCGGGGAGATGAAAGTATCGGCCCGCCGCGTGGGCGAGGACATCATCGATTTTGGGATGGGAAATCCCGACGGGGCCACGCCCAAACACATCGTAGACAAGCTGGTGGAAGCAGCCATGAAGCCGCAGACGCATCGCTACTCGGTTTCCCGCGGCATTCCGCGCCTGCGCAAGGCCGTCTGCACCTGGTACAAAACGCGCTACAACGTCGATCTCGACCCCGACACCGAGGCCATCGTCACCATCGGCTCCAAGGAGGGCATCGCCCACCTCTGCCTGGCCATTCTCGACTCCCGCGACACCGTGCTGGTGCCCAACCCCAGTTATCCCATCCACATCTACGGCCCGGTCATCGCCGGAGCCCACGTGGTCAGCGTCCCGGTCCACGACCCGGACAAATTTCTGGCCGAGTTGGAAGACCTCATCCCGCGCATGGTTCCCCGCCCCAAGGCGCTGATCGTCAACTTCCCCTCGAATCCCACAACTCAATGCGTAGACCTGCCGTTTCTCACGCGCCTCGTCGAGCTGGCCCGCGAATACGGCTTCCACCTCATCCACGACCTGGCCTACGCCGACATCGCTTTTGATGGCTACAAGCCGCCCAGCGTGCTCGAAGTTCCCGGCGCAAAAGACGTCGCCGTCGAGTTCTTCACCCTCAGCAAGAGCTACAACATGCCCGGATGGCGCGTGGGATTCATGGTCGGCAATCCAGTGCTGGTTTCGGCTCTCGCCCGCCTCAAGAGCTACTTCGACTACGGAACCTTCACGCCCATCCAGGTCGCCTCAATCGCCGCGCTTGAAGGCCCGCAAGAGTGCGTCGCCGAAATCTGCGAGACCTACCGCCTCCGCCGCAACGTCCTCGTCGAAGGCCTCAACAAACTCGGCTGGCCCGTCGCTCTGCCCAAAGCCACCATGTTCGTCTGGGCGCAGATTCCCGAGCAGTACCGCAAGCTCGGCTCGCTGGAATTCTCGAAACGCCTGCTCAACGAAGCCAAGGTAGCCGTTTCGCCGGGGATTGGGTTTGGCGACTACGGGGACGGCCACGTCCGCTTCTCGCTCATCGAAAACGAAGAGCGCACTCGCCAGGCCCTGCGCGGCATCAAGCAAATGTTTGCAAAGGGTGTGCAGGCGGAATCGTAAGCGCGCTGCGCAAAAAACAGATTTGCCTTCGAGTCGCTTCAGCTTACCATTCGAGGAATGAAAGCTATCCGGGATTGGTTCGGCAAACTCGCCAATGAACACCCGTTCACCCTGGCCTGGGGAATCATCCTCATGGCCATCGTCGGGGTAGAACGACTGGACGATATCGCCGCATGGAAACAGAAGTTCGATTGGATTCTTCAGAACGGGACTTACGAAGACAAAGCCACGCACGAACTGATTTCGAGCCCATTGTTGTTTGGCGTCGTTTTCGCGCTGATCGTGACCTGGATCATTTGGCTGTTCCTCTTTGCTGCGGCCACGATTCTGCGGCGTCGGGCGCTGGAATCGAAGGACGAGCGCCAGACAACCGCGTACAAGACGCTGCAGGGGATGAGGAACGCTGCCTCCCGGATCAGGGACAGACTGACACCTCCGCAGGCTTCCCCGCAAAAGTGAATCAAGACCGTGCACATGGTCTACCTGATTTCCAGGGACTTCACAACCGAAGTTACGAGAGAATACGAGATCGCCGCGGTGAACGACACGATTCACTATTGGAATTCCTCGAACCGGCCGTCCGAGCTCGCCGATGAAGTCGAATACCTCGACGATCTCGATTTCAAGGTAAGGGAAGAGAGCGGTATAGGCGAAATCGCCTGCCTGCCCACAAAGAACGATCCCAGAGACAAGCACGTCACGTTTTATTTTCTTCCCCGGGTCGAGCCTGGAACCCAAGCCAGAAAGGTGGCCTATTCATTCAAGTAGCCTCGCTACATGAAGAAGCTCGGAGAAACGGGGGCAGAGGAGATTTCATTCAATCTCAAGTCGATTAAAGTTACCGAAAAAATCTGGATCGAGGTCTACCTGGAGAGAGGCAACGGCCGAAATCTGAAATGTGAAGTAACCGGACCAGACTACGGCGGCAAGGTGCTAAATCCGTGACCGCCTGAAACTGGAGCTGTAGCGCCGGTCTCCAGACCGGCTGTCGTGCGGGTCTCCAGACCCGCGCATGGTACAAATCCAGGCGGCCAAACCCCTAGTGCACCGCTCCCGCCCCCGCCCCTTCCCCAGGCTTGTTCTTGCTCAGCAGGAATGCCAGCCCCACCAGGATCAACGACATCCACGACAGCTCCATGTAAACGTCCTGATATCCCTGCGCCTGGGCCTGCATATTGAGCTGGTTGTAGATGCTGGCCAACGCCAGTCCGGCACTATTATGGCCTCCAAAGACACCGCCAAAGAAGCCGGAAAGCCCCTGCAACTGCTGCTGGTAGGCAATCGAAGCTGGCGTCATGGTGCTCTGAAGATGTTGCTGGTGCCATGTGGCGCGAGTCGTGACCTGCGCGCTGGTCATGGCGATCAAAATGCTGCCGCCAATGTTTCGCGCAAAGTTGATCAGCCCCGCAACCTGGTTGCTCTGCTCCTTGGGCATGCCCACATACGCCGCATTGGTCAACGAAATAAAGCAGAACGGTAGCGGAACCATCTGGATCACGCGCAGCCATGACGAAGCCGCGAAGGTCATGTTCAGCGTGGTCACCATCGCCGCGTAGCGATAGGTGAAGACAAACATCGTGAACCCGATCACCGCCAGCCATCGCGCCGCAACCTTGCCCGTCAAAAATCCGGCGAGCGGCATCACCAGCACCAGCGTAATGCCTCCCGCAGTCAGCGCCAGACCCGAGGTAGTCGCCGTCCAGCCCAGCAGTTGTTGCATAAACTGCGGCTGCAGCACCGTGCTCGCATTCAGCACGCCGCCCACCAGCATCATCAGCAGGCAGCAGATCGCAAAATTCTTATACTTGAACAGCTTGATATTGATCAGCGGCGCCTTGTGGTTCCACTCCCAATAAAACAGCCCCGCCATGCCGAAGACGAACAGAAACCCGAAAGTGCAGATGAACGGCGAACTGAACCAGTCGTTCTCTTCGCCCTTGTCCAGCATGATCTGCAACCCGCCCATGGCGATGGTCAGGAAGCTCAGGCCCAGGTAGTCCATTTTCTTCAGCAATGACCGGTCGGGCTTGATCCACGGTGGATCGTCCACCAGGCGCGTCACCAGGATGAAGGCCAGAATACCCACCGGGATGTTGATAAAGAAGATCCAGCGCCAACTGAAGTTGTCTGTAATCCACCCGCCCAATGTCGGCCCAATTGACGGCGCGAGCACGGCAACCAGCCCATAAAGAGCAAAAGCCTGTCCGCGCTTCTGCGGCTCAAAGCTGTCGGCCATGATGGCCTGCGCCATGGGCTGCATCCCGCCGCCGCCCGCCCCCTGCAAAACCCGGCAGATCAGCAGGATAGGCAGCGTGGGGGCGGCGCCGCACAGAAAGCTGGAAACGGTGAAGATGGTGATGCATAAGACAAAGAAGTTGCGCCGGCCCAGCACGCTCGAGGCCCATCCGCCAATCGGCAGCACGATAGCATTGGCCACCAGGTAACTGGTCAGCACCCATGTGCCTTCGTCGGTGCTGGCACCCAGCGAGCCGGCAATATGCGGCAGCGCGACGTTGGCAATCGAGGTGTCCAGCACCTCCATAAAGGCTGCCAGCGCCACCGTCATGGCAATCAGCCACGGATTCACACGCGGTTTCCACGGCGTCAGAACAGCGGCCTGCGGGTTGTTCACTGTGATGCTGCCGTTCGCCGGCGCTGCTTGGCTTTCTGCGGACAAAAGTATTCTCCTCTGCAAGTGCTGGTCGCTTTTCTGTCAACAATCGTTGAGCAGGCTCTGGTCCGGCGCAGGATTCGGACGGCGCGGGGAATTTTAAAAACACGTCAGGGCTCTTCTTTGCGAATTCAACAAGAAACGAGACTGTCATCCTGAGCGAAAGGGGCCCCAAACGTTTTTCAGTTCCGGGGTCCCCGGCGACAGGTCTTCGTCGCTGGGGTGGAGTTCCGGGGTCCCCGGCGACAGGTCTTCGTCGCTGGGGTGGAGGTTGGCGGTGGTGAGTCCAAGGATCTGCTTTTGTTCTTCAACGAGTTTCTCATCAACCACCCTGCGACTTGCGATACATAACCTTAGATTCGGCTTGCCCGGTCTGGGGTTCATCGATTTGACCGCCCGTCGGAATTGCGGTTTCGGAAGTACGCCATCCAACCAGCGCAATACCCAGCGCCACCCCCTGCATGGCCACAATGAACACCGCGCAGGCAGGCCATTTGCCCATCGCCCAGAATGCCCCAGGAACAAACCCGGCCGCCGTTCCGCCGAAGTAGTAGCAGCTCATATACAGCCCCGCTGCCGTAACCCGCGCCCCAGGCGGTGCGGCCACCCGCAGATGGCTCTGTGCCGCCGTTTGCGCAATAAACACTCCGGAACACACCAGCGCCAGCCCCAGAATCACCACCAGCAGCGAAGACGAAAGTGTCAGCAGCACTCCGGCCATCGAAAGCACTATCGCCCCCGCAATGCCCACCCTAAGCCCAATGCGCGTAATCAGGAACCCAGCGGCAGGCGTAACCAGCAGCCCTATCAGGTAGACAAAGAACAGCGAACTCAGCGCGGTCGTCGACAGCCGGAACGGTGCCGCGCTAAGTTTGAACGTGATCCATGTAAACACCCCCACCAGCGAAAACAGCACGTTGAAACCCACCGCAAACGTGGCAATCAACCTGCGACTGCAGAACAATTCCTGCACCTGGAAGGGAAACGAAATCCGCGGTCCTGGTTGCGGAGCCGGCCGCCGACGCCCCTTTGGCAGCCATGCCGCCACCGCACCCGCTCCGGCCAGCGAAGCCGCGCCCAGCGCCAGAAACGCGATGCGCCAATTCAAAAGATCAGTCAGAATCCCCGTTCCAACGCGGCCAATAAACCCGCCCAGCGCCGTTCCGCTGACGTAAAAGCTCATAATCAGCGCCACGCGGTCCGGCGGCCACTCCTCGCCGATGTAGGTCACAATCACCGCCACCACGCCGGGCACCATGATTCCCTGCAAGAACCGCCAGAAGACCAACTGCGCCAGCGAGGTAGCCGTCGCTGCCATCAAGGTTGGAATCGCTATGCCCAGCAGCGAGCCCACGATCACTCTTTTGCGCGGCAACCGCTCCGTCAGCGCGCCAAACACCGGCGCAGACAACGCCACTCCCAGCGTCGCCGCGGATACGGTCAACCCCACCGCAGTCTTCGAGGCGTCAAATAGCGTCGTGAACAGCGGCAGCAGCGGCTGCGTGCAATAAAGCTGCAAAAAGGCGCAGACGCCGCACAGCGTTACGGCTGCGGCAGCCCAGTTGCTGGGCGATTGCCTCACGTCTTGAGATTCGGGCTCCAAGAATCAGAATACTGGACTGGAAAGAACAACGGCCCGAACTAGGACGTCCGGGCCGCTTTCCTTGCTTTGCTGCGGCTGCATATCCCTACTGAGTTTCCATCTCTACTGAAGCACATCCACTGAAACGGTAGTGGTGTGGGTGATGCCGCCTCCGGTTGCGGTAATCGTAATTGTCCGCGTCCCGGTAGCCGCCCTGGATGTCGTGCTGACCTTCATCGTCGAGGTTCCCGAACCGGGCGCCGCAATCGATGTCGGAGTAAAGGTGATGGTCTCCCGGCTCTCCTGTCCCGATGCGGAAAGAGTGATGGGCGAGTTAAAGCTGCCGGAGGCAACTGTGGTAATTGTCACGCTGCCCGAACTGCCCTTCACAATCGACAGCGACGTCGGCGAAGCGGAAAGCGTAAAGGCCGCGGGAGACGAAGAAGTCACCGTCAGCGAAATCGTGGCCGTTTGCGTAATCCCTCCGCCGACGCCGCTGATGGTGATGGTATAAGTACCCAGCGCGGTTCCCGAACCCACCGCGAGAGTCACCGAAGACGTGCCCGACCCAGGAGCCGCAATCGAGGTTGGGCTGAAGCTCACCGTAACCCCGCTCGGCTGACCCGATGCAGACAACGCCACCGCCTGGTCAAACCCGTCCAAAGCCGTGGCGGTCACAGTGGCCGACCCGTTGCTGCCCTGCACCACTGACACCGCGGTGGGCGAAACAGACAGGTTAAATGTGGGCGATGTAGCCGTTGGCGCCAAGGCGTTGATCAGCCCCGTTCCGTTGGGACTTCCCCATCCCGTCACCAGGTCATAGCCGGTGGTCGCCGAGTAGCTGCCCGACGTTCCACTGGTCACGTCGTGGAAGTCCGTCGCATAGGCCGACGTCACGTTTTGCGCGTAGATCGTCGGGTTGATGAAGCCAATTGGCTTGTCTCCGTTGATTGCCAGTTGCTGGTTCACCAGCGCGATATAGCCCGCCCACATGGGCGCGGCAAAGCTGGTGCCGCCGTAATCGTTTGCCAAACAGGTGGTCTGGTCGGCGCAGGTGTAAAACGTGAAGTTCGCGTTGGCTGACACGTCCGGCCCGTTGCGAACCGTCGTCGATCCCTTGTTGGTGGAGTTGATGACCCCCGACAACTGCTGCCATGCCGGAATCGCGATCTTGTCCGGCGAAATGCCTCCGCCGGAATCCACCCACGCCGTCTCCGACTTCCACCCGCCGCCGGCGCTGGCCGTTGTCAGGTCCGTTCCGCCCACTGAAACGACATTGGCGTCGTCCGCCGGCCAGGCCTCGTTCTTTGACGACCACGTCGAGCTATCGCCCGACGCCGCAAAGAAGTTCTGCCCCTGCGCAGACATCTTTTCGAAGTAAGGGTCAAGCGTACTCGGGTCCGCCGGAGTCCATCCCCACGAGCAGCCAATCGTCGTCGGCAGAGGGCTGTGCGTGGTCATCGCGCTGATAATAGCCGTGTCCGTCGACCCGACGTACATCACCAGGCTCGACAGCCCCGGCGCCATTCCGATTGCCTGCGTCATGTCCAGCGTTTGCTCGGTGTCGTCGCAATCGCCGCCCGCCCTGGTGTATACGCACGATGTGCTGGTGCCGTCCGTAGAAAGCAGCGTCACGGGCACGTTGTTGGTCTGGCCCACGTTCTTGAAATACGTCGTCAGATCCGCCAGATCTGTGCCCAGATACTCAAACAGGCCCAGGTTCTGTCCTGAACCCGCCAAAGCAGTCCCGCCGTAATAAGCCGCGCGCATGTCGCTGCCCAAAAACGATGCCGACGGGCCGGAGCCGGTGGTCGCGTGTGTCACAACCTTCTTGGCATCAATGCCATGCGCCGCGGCGTAGTCGCTCTTCCTCACCACCAGCGGGTGCGGAATGGAGAAATTATCCAGTCCCGAAACATGCCACAGTGGAAACGGCAGGCTGGTCGATGGTTCGCGATCGGGCCCGTAAAATGTCCGGCTCTCAGTCGGGTGCTGATAGTTGAACATCGCCACACGGAACGCCTTCTCAACCGAGGAAACAGGTCCCTTCACCTGCACTTCCATGCCGTCGCGCGAGCCGCCCACGATCGCCAACCCGTTCTCTCTCAAGTAGCTCACAAGCGCGGCATAATCCGCCTCGGAGGGCCCAAAGCGCTCAGTAAACTCGGCTGGAGTCAAAAACTGGTGGTAGGAAAAACTGTGGGGATCGTAAACATCCGCAAGAAATGCCTTCAATCCAACTGGATCGCGCAGTGGCAGCACCACATCCAACTGCATCGTCTGGTTACTGGGCATGCGGCCCAATGCCTGAGCCAGGCCGGTACGTGTGGCTTCACGTACATGGCGGGTCAACACGGTTTGCGCCTGGGAATGCATTGTCACAACCGACACCAGCGCCGCCAGCGTCAGCAAGAACAGACTGATTCTCCGAACCATGGTTTCTCCTTGGGGGATATCTAGACGGATGTCCGTTTCGAAGGGCCGGGGAAGGACAGCCGCTGAGTCACCGTAGAGTAACACTGGTTTCGATAGGCGGCTACAGAAATTCTCAGAGCCTCGTCCGCCTCCCCATGCCCAAGGTAACCAACGCCCAGGCGTGACCTCAGCGGCCTGGGTTCCGAATGCCCTTGAGGAACCGCTCCAACTGCTTGCCGTCCACCCCTCCAAGCGGAACCTGATTGCCAAGACTGGAGTTCTGTGGAATGTCCAAAAGGAATTCCAGCCCAACACCGTCATTTCCCCAGCGCACGGCTCGCGTCTGAACCGTGATGGAACGGTCCACGGGTGCCTGCCCCATGTCGGGCTTGGTCAGCGTCATGCGAATAATGGTGCCCGGATACCAGCGCTCGTCGGTAACCACATACAGCCCCGTCGCGCTTACGTCACGAATCTCATGCGCCTGTGGAGCTCCGCCAGTAAAGAAATGCGCTACCAACCCTTCCACTGGCCGGCGTCCGACCTTCCGCGGATCGCGCGGCTCGGGCAAAAGGCTGCGCCAAAGCTTTCCAAGACCCGAAGCAACCGGCTCGCGGGCCATCCAGGGTTTCGCCGGAGGCTCAGGCAACTCCCGAACCGGCTCCGCAACCCCAGGCTGCTCATCAAGAGTCGGTGCAACGCAAGGTAGATCGGCCGGCAACTCAATCGCGGCCTGCGGAGCCTGTGGCTCAACCGGCGGCACAATCTTCGCAACCTGACTCACTTCCACACGCAAGGGTTCCGGCGGCAGCTCACGCACCAGAACCGGACGCAGCGGCGGTCTGGCTGGCAGCGGAATCGCAGCCTCCCCCACCGAACCCGTCTCAACAAGCTGCTCAAGCCGCCACTTGATCTCTTCCGTGGGACACAGCAGCAACTGATCCCCCGCCTCCGTCTTCGTCGAGCAAATTGTGCCTGCGGGAAGCACCAATACGCTCGCGGCCGGCGCACACCCTGTCGAAACCCGAAACGTCGGAAACAGCTCCACCGCCTCCAGCACCCGGCAGTTCACATCCAGGTAAAGCAGGTCAACCGGCGTCCTCAGCTCCCTGCTCGGCATTCCGCGAAACGGAATCATCCAGATGCCCGTGCCGGAGTCTGGCATCAGTGTCGTGATCCAGTCCAAAAGGCTCGGTAACGAGAGTTCGCCGGTCACTACATGCAGACCAAGAAAACAGCCGCGGGTGTGGTTATAGGCGCAGTCTTTCCCCGGCTCCATCCGTGCCTTCACCCGCGACAACTCCATCGCAGATCGGGAAAGTCTTTCGGAAGGCGCAGTTTGGCCGCTCCTTGGTAGCTCAGCCGGATTACGCCAGGGTTGTGCCATAGAGTCGCTCCAATGATCTATCGGCCAATTGTGCCTCGACAATCACCCAGAATATGTAACGCTGACATAATTGGAGTTACCCCCAATCCAACTCTCCACTCGTCGAGCTTCCCGCATGGGCCTGCCAGACGGTATAACCAGAGAAAGTCCACTCTTCCCCTGGACCCCTGTCGCACATCTTGGAGACCCCATGACCGCCATTCCCATAAGAATTGACTTGGGCCCCGCCCGCAAATCCGTCAATTCCCCCCGGCAGGTACTCTTTGCAAGCCTTATCGGCACCGCCATTGAGTTCTTCGACTTCTATATCTACGCCACTGCCGCCGTTCTGGTCTTTCCCAGGCTCTTCTTCCCCTCCGCTGACCCGGCAACCGCCACCCTGGCCTCGCTCGCCACCTTCGGCATCGCCTTCCTCGCCCGCCCCATCGGCTCCGCCCTCTTCGGACACTTCGGGGACCGTGTCGGACGAAAAACCACCCTCGTAGTCGCCCTCGCCACCATGGGCGTTTCCACGGTCTCTATTGGCCTTCTACCCGCCTACACCTCCATCGGCATCTGGGCCCCTCTGCTGCTGGCCCTCTGCCGCTTCGGCCAGGGAATCGGACTCGGCGGCGAATGGGGCGGCGCTGTCCTGCTCGCCATCGAAAACGCGCCCCCCGGCAAGCGCGCCTGGTACGGCATGTTCCCCCAGCTCGGAGCGCCCATCGGCTTCTTCCTCTCCGGCGGAGTCTTCCTCGTCCTCTCCCAACTGCTCACTGACAAGCAGTTCTTCACCTTCGGCTGGCGACTCCCCTTCCTCGCCAGTTCCGTCCTCGTCTTCCTCGGCCTCTATGTCCGCCTCACCATCACCGAAACCCCCGTCTTTCAGGAATCGCTCAATCGCAAAGAACAAGTCCGCCTGCCCACCATCATGGTCTTCCAGCGCTATCTCCGGCCTCTCATCGCCGGCACGCTGCTCTGCATGGCCACCTTTGTCCTCTTCTACCTGATGATCGTCTTCTCCCTTAGTTGGGGAACCTCAACCCTGCATATCCCGCGCGCCCGTTTCCTCGAAATGCAACTCCTCGATACCTGCTTCTTCGCCGCCATGATTCCCGTCTCCGCGGTCCTCGCCGAGCGCGGCCGCCGCAGTTCCATGCTCTCCATCACCGCCGCCATCTTCCTCTTCGGATTCATCCTCGCACCCATGTTTCAGGCCGGCGAAGGCGGCGCGCTGGGCATGATGGCCCTCGGCCTCGCCCTCATGGGACTCACCTACGGCCCCCTCGGCACCGTAGTCTCCGAGCTCTTCCCCACCCCCGTCCGCTACTCCGGCAGTTCCCTCGCCTTCAACTTTGCCGGAATCCTCGGCGCATCCCTCGCCCCCTACGCCGCCACCTGGCTCGCCAAAAACTACGGCCTGCCCTACGTCGGCTACTACCTCTCCGCCTCAGCCGTCCTCACCTTCATCGGCCTGCTAATGATCCGCGAAACCAAAGACGACGACCTCGGAGCTAGCGGTGCCTGACCGCTGAAGATGAAACCTGATTTCCGAAAGGCATCGCTTTGAAAGGGCACCACTTCAGTCGTGCCAAGAAAGCCCATCGGATATGTTGAGCTTTACAGGCTGCGGAAAAACTCATTCGTGCGAGCATCTGCAAAGGCTTTGTATCAGGGCATGACTTCAGTCAGGCCAATAAGGCCATCAAATCAACGTTGGGCTTTACAGGCTGCGGAAAAACTACCAAATGGCCGAAGTTTTGAAAGGGCACGGCTTCAGCCGTGCCAATAAGGCCATCAAATCAACGTTGGGCTTTACAGGCTGCGGAAAAACTACCAAATGGCCGAAGTTTTGAAAGGGCACGGCTTCAGCCGTGCCGCAAGTGGCTAAAAATAAACGCTGGGCTTTAGCCCCTGCGGGATGTTCTTTGTGAATCATGACTCAAAACCCGACTTTTTCCGCAGCCTCTTTAGCCCCTGCGGGCTTGTGGCCCTCAAATCTCCACCGAATGGGCATTTTTCGCACCCTCTTTAGCCCCTGAACGACGCTTCTTCTCGAATTTCATGCCACAACAAACCGCTTCCGCGCAAATTCCCAGCACCGCCATCCACCAGCAAGCAGATCGCGTTTATCCTCTCAATGCCCGCCTCAACCCCAGACCCAGAGCCCAGAAGAGACAGAAAAGCAAGGTTACTTCCAAGTCGCCGACCAACGAGGCACAACCCAACTCCTGACCCCTCGGGCGTTTATCGTTCCCGATCCTCTAACTGGCACGCAAACTACGCTCGATGAGCGCATTGGCCTGTTAGCAAAAGTTGACCTCCGGCTGCCCGGACACGATGATTGACAGAGCGTAAAGACGCGAGGGAAGACTTTTGCGAGGGAAGACGACTTATCAAGAAAGGATCCGGTCAATCGCGGAAAAGCGAGGGGTCCCCTGGCTGGTGCACTTTACCCAATGCAACAACCTTTGGGGGATTGTGGAGCATGGGCTTTTGTCGCGGAAGACATTGGCAGAACGGGGATATATGTACTACCCATCTGATCCCTGGCGATTAGACGATTGCGAAGAGGCAGTATCGGTGTCTATATCTCGTGTCAATGGACCAGTGTTCGAGACAAAACGTCACAAAAATGGCCGCACGGATTGGGTAGTTCTCTTTCTTAAATCCGACATATTGTGGACTCATGACTGCCGTTTCTCGTGGCGCAACGCAGCGAAGAAAGAAATCACAGATTACATATTTTTCCGGGGCGGAGATGGGGCATTCTCGAAGATGTTCGAGGGCAGCGACGAGGATAGGAACGGTCTACCACTGTGCTGTCCGACCGATATTGAAGCGGAGGTTCAGGTGCTCCAGCCAATTGCACGAGACCGCATCCTTGGGGCCGTCGTATATGGACCTGAACTGGTTGAGCCGGTGCGCACGATTCTCGCACTTCTGCCCGGGGAAAAGAGGCCAGTGGAGGTCGCTGCATTTTGATCGGTCGCCAGGTTATTCGGGTTCCCCGCTGTTTGAGATCCGATGGGAGCCCGCATAACCACTCCAGTACGCACAGCGACTCGGCCAGTCAAGGCCACATTCGTCCTGATTTGCGCATAATCGCCGAATCACTCATTGACGTCAGATTGGTCCTGAAAAGTCATCATCTCGTGCGCAACTTGAATCCTAAGTATGGTTCCGGAAGTATCACCGCCCACTCGCCAGCTACCCTTTCATCAACATCCGAAAGAACAATGACCAGTCCCGCACCACCAGGCAACCACCAATCTCGAACCAGCCCAAAACCTCGCTCGATAAACCCGTCCCGCAGCCAAACCCGCCAGAACCCTCAAGACCAACCCCTCGCCCCTCACCCCTCAGCAGTCCAAGGCGCCCTGGTCAAAAACCATTCGCAAATTCTTCCCAAAACTTTGCAGTTTATTTCGACGAAACGCGCACAATCAATTTATGGCCTCAACCCAATCAAAGAAACCCGAAGATTTTCTGCCCTGAAAACCGGGCGTCGACTGGCCGATTTTCGACACCCCCCTACCCCCTCCCACCCGTTTCGTTGATGACAAAGCACTTAGCGAGACGGCCTATTGGCGCCCTCTGAAAACAAACGGCTTACGGGAGGGCATCCGTCGCAAAACCACCCTTTTTCGTCGCAAATCGGCGCAAATCGTCGGATTCTAACCACTGCCAGCGGTCTCAAAGCCCCGCCGCCATCTCCGCCAGCTTCGCCACCGTGTTCATATTCCGCCCCGTCCCCTTCTTCGCGCACGGAATCTTGAGCTTCGATTCCCCAACCCCATCGGCGTAATAGACATATACTTCGCGCGTGCCCAGGCTGAGCTGCTCATTTACCCGTCCAGCCACCTTCTCCAGCCCATCCGCTTTCAGGGTTAATTGCATCCAAAGTTTGGCGAACTTTTTTGGGGAGGGATTCCTGCCGGCTCACCCGGCAAAATGGGCGGTGAGCTACTTGCCGGTTCCTTCGGTTAGGGTGACGATACGGTCAACGCCGGGGACAGTGAAGTGTTCCACTTTGCCGCTGGGCCAGTGGACTTCGATCGCGTCCACAGTGGCAACGGTGCCGAGGCCGAAGTGGGGGCGGAAGTCGTTGGATGAGAGGTAGCTGCCGCCGCTGATGACGTCGCCGCGCTGCTTCATTCCGTTGGCGGTAACGTAGACAGTGGCTCCAATGGCATCGTGGAAGGCTTTCTGGTCGGGCGACGCCTGGCCTGTGATGAGCCGCAGTTCCAGCCAGTGATTCTTGTCGGGGTTGACGTTGCGCAGCAGCACCGGGTGGTCATCCATGACGTTGATGACGGCGTCGATCTTTCCGTCGTTGAACAGATCGCCAACGGCCATGCCGCGACCGGCAAGCACGTCTGCGAGGCCAGTGCCCTCAACTGCCGCAACCACTTCAAACTTCTTGCCTGCAAGGTTGTGATAGAGCATGGGGCGCTCTTTCCAACTGGTGCCCCAGTTGTATTTGTCGGCCTCCGGGTAGACATGGCCGTCGTCCATCAGCAGGTCTTTCCAGCCATCGTTGTCGTAGTCGAGAAAGGCGTCGCCCCAACTGAGGAAGGGAACGGAAGCCTCGGCGATGCCGAGCTGATAGCTGATATCGGTGAGGTTGCCGTCGCCCTCGTTGCGGTAAAAGGGCTTGTAGTCGTCAGAGAAAGTGGTGTCGAAGATGGCGAGTTGGCCGTTGTTCTGGTAGTCGCCGACGGCGATGCCCATGGATGCGGTTTCGCGGCCGGCTTCGTTGAGGGCAAAGCCTGATGCGTAGCTGACATCGTCAAAGGTGCCGTCGCCTTTGTTGAGGTACATGTAGTTGGGTGTGGAGTCGTTGCCGACCAGCAGATCGACCTTGCCGTCGTTGTTGATGTCGACAAAGACCGCGCCGAGGCCATAGTAGCCGGGCTTGTCGGCAACACCGGCCTTCTCGCTTACATCGGTGAATGTGCCGTCGCCGTTGTTGCGGAAGAGATGATCGGGTTCGCCTTTCAGGCCGCGGGGGCCGCACGCAACCGCTTCCCCGCGAAAGGTGCAGAATGCGTTGTTGCTGCCGCTGCCCTTGCTGTCAGGCAGGTTGTTCCAGTCCCAGTGAATGTAGCCCGCAACGAACAGATCGAGCCGGCCGTCGCCATCGTAGTCACCCCAGGTGGCGCCGCTTGACCAGTTGCCGAGCTGTACGCCGGCTTTTTCCCCAACATCGGTAAAGGTTCCATCGTGGTTGTTGTGGTAAAGCCGGTTTTTGCCTACGTTCGAGACGAAGATATCGGGCCAGCCGTCGTTGTCGTAGTCGGCAATGGCGACGCCGGTGCCCCAGCGGTCGTTGGTGACTCCGGCTTTCACCGCGACATCGGTAAATGTGCCGTCGTGATTGTTGTGGAACAGGGCGGCATGGGGCGGAGTGGCTTTGCCGGCGAGCGCCTCCACGGTGGAACCGTTGACGACGTAGATGTCGAGCCACCCGTCGTTGTCGTAGTCGATGAGGCCGACGCCGGAGCCTTTGGTCTCGATGATGTAGTTTTTGGCCGGCGTTCCCATCTTGTGGGTCCATTGGCTCAGGCCCGCCTTTTCGCTGACGTCTTCAAAGACAATGGGGCCGGTCTTTACGAAGCCGCCGGCGGTGATGGGGCGATGCTGGGCGTCGAGAATTGGGGCGTGTGGACCGGCCGCATCCTGCGCCCCGGAAGGCGCGGATTGGGGGCTGCTTTGGCCTTGGGGAAGGGCGATGGAGGCTGTGACTTGAGCTGTGAGGAGAGAGGGAAATCCTGCCGCCAGCAGTCCCAAAAGGGTGGTTGCGCGAAGAGCCGTAAACATGGCAGCAAGTATACGGGGTGGAGTGAACGCCAGTATCGACCAAAAGGTTGAGCGGCGCGTATGGCCCTATCTCCCCAGCATCTTCAACTCGGACGGGCAGGCGGAGGCCATGGATGCGGCTTCACGGGGCGCAGAGCCCTGGCGGACAAGATCGGAGACAATGGCTCGGGAAAGGACGTCAAGCATGGCCTGCTGGGCCTGGACCCAGACGGGGTGCGCGGGGCACCAGGTTTGGCGGGCGCAGGATCGCTTGGAGATGAGACAGAGGTTGAGGTAGAGCGGACCGTCAATGGCTTCAATCACCTCGCGCATTGAGGCTTCACGGCCCATTGGCAGAATTTCGAAGCCGCCTGTGTGGCCTCGGCGGGAAGCGATGAGTTTGGCCCGCGCCAGGGATTGCAGGATTTTCGAGAGGAAGCTCTCAGGAGCCGCTGTGGCGTGGGCAATTTCATGGAGCAGCACTCGCTGATGCGAAGGCAGGGAAGCGAGGTAGACCATGACGCGGACGGCATAGTCGGCAGCGCGTGTGAGTTGCATGGAGGAATTTGTCTTGTTCATTGCCGTGGCCTGCGATGCAGTGACAGCTTTTGAAATAGAGCGAAAATCCGGTGTCACGCCAGCAGAGTAGATGAGTAAGTCACGATCCTTTGTGTTGGCTATCACAGACCCCAATTTACCTCGAATCGTAGATTTTTCTTTCAGCCTGAAATTGGAGAGAAATAGTCCATAATGTCGCGCCGATGTCTTGTCGTGTATTCCGTTTTCTGGGAATTTTTTGAACGGGACAAGGATGCCGCAAGTTTTCCGGCAAGTCTGTCGATGAGGGATAGTGCGCCGGGTAATTGCTTCAGTCGCCCCGTACTCGCTTTACACATTTGCCCGTCTGGTTCGGGTGCGCCCGTACGAGTGAAAGGAAGTTTCAAGTCGTGATGCAATCATTTCCCGCAGTTGATCCGATTCCGTTGCCGGCGCCGATATGGCTGTTGAAGCTGCTGCATGTCGTTACGCTGTCGTTGCATTTTGTGGCAGTGGAGATGCTTCTGGGCGGGCTTCTGCTGGCCGTCCTGCTGAGCCTTTTCCCTGGGTCGCCACTGGCCCTGGTGACGGCGCGCGCATTGGCCAGGCGGCTAACCGTGGTGATGACTTTTGTCATCAATCTGGGTGTGCCGCCGCTGTTGTTTGCGCAGGTGCTCTATGGCCGGGCGCTCTATACGTCTAGCGTTCTGATTGGACTTTACTGGATCTCAATCATCGTCATTCTGACGTTCACCTATTGGCTGCTTTACCAGTTCAGCAAGCGGCTGGAAGCGGGCAAGTCCGCATGGTGGGCGGGTTTGAGCGCATGGCTGCTGGCGGGTTGGATTGCTCGGCTTCTCTCGACCAACATGACGTTGATGCTGCGGCCTGAGGTGTGGAAGCAGATGTATGCGGCTTCCGGGGCGGGCGCGTATCTGCCTACCGGTGACCCAACGCTGGAGCCTCGATGGCTGCTGATGATGGCGGGAGGGCTGTTTATCGGCGGGCTTTGGCTGGTGTACCTCTCCGGGCGCAGCACGTTTACAGCGGAAGAGAAGGCATATATTGCCGGGCTCGGTGGCAAGGTGGCCGCGGCGTTTGGCGTGGTCTATCTGGTGGCCGGATTGTGGGCCGCTGGGGTGCAACCGGAGGTTGTGAAGGCTGGCCTTGCCGGGCAGTCGGCGTATCCGCTCTACAAGTTCGCGGGCTTGGCTGGATACGGCTGGCTGGCTCTGGTTGCGGTAGCGATTCTTGCCGCGGCATTTGCCGGATTCAGCAAGGTCTCAGCAGGCTGGCTTGGGTGGGTTGGCGTGCTGCTCGCTGTGCTCATTGAGATCATGCTTGTCGTTTACCGGGACGGCGTGCGCGATCTGACGCTGCTCAGCAAGGGCTATGACGTGTGGGACCGCGTGGTGGTGACGAACTGGGGCGTGGTGGGACTTTTCCTGGTGCTCTTTGTCGCCGGACTCGGTGTTATCGGATGGCTTGTGTCCGTGGTGGCGCGGGCGAGCAAAGTTATGGAGGCTGCTCCTTCGTTATGAGTGAACCAATCAGTGTTGCCAATGAAGCTTTGAATCTCTCCAACATCGTTGAAGAACCGGGCGAAGTGCGCACACGCCGCTTCTTTCTGGCCGCGGCTGGTGCGGCAGGGTTGCTCTATACCGCGGCGTTGGCTTACCCAATCTATCGCTACCTGGCATCGCCGGAGGAGATGGCGCTGTCTGCAACTGCGGTCACTGAAGTGACGCTCAAGGACGCGCAGAAACTGCCCGCCGGTTCGGTGCTGATGTTCAAGTTCGGCACATCGCCATCGATGCTCATCCACCATACCGATGGGCGCTGGATCTCGATGACGGCTGTCTGCACGCATCTTGGTTGCACCGTGCAGTATGAGCCGCAGGCGGACCGGATTCACTGCGCGTGCCATGGCGGCGTTTACAACCCCTATACGGGTGCCAATGTCAGCGGACCTCCGCCGAAACCGCTCAAGCTCTTCAAGGTAGCCGTCACCGATGCCGGCGTGGAAGTCTCGCGCGCATAGCGCAAAAAAGGAAAATTGGGATGACTTCAAAATCCGCAACAAGCACTGTTTACGATTGGGTGGATGAGCGCCTGGGCCTCTCGGAACTGGCCGCCTTCGCACGACACAAAACGGTCCCCGTCCATGCGCAATCCTTCTGGTATTACTGGGGCGGCATTTCGCTGTTTCTGTTTCTGGTGCAGTGCTTCACCGGCGTGCTGCTGCTGGTGTATTACCGGCCCGGCGCTGAGGCGTACGAGTCGGTCAGGCAGATCACCTTCGTAATGCATTTCGGCTGGTTGATCCGCTCGGCGCATGCATGGTCGGCGAACCTTTTCATCTTTGCCATTCTTGTACACATGTTCTCGGTCTATTTCATGAAGGCTTATCGCAAGCCGCGCGAGTTCGGCTGGCTGAGCGGGATGGCGTTGCTGGGGATTGCTTCGGTATTCGGCTTCTCGGGCTACCTGCTGCCGATGGATGAGCTGAGCTATTTCGCAACCAAAGTCGGGCTTGAAATCCCGGCGGCCATTCCGTTTATCGGGCCGGCGATTGCCAACATGCTGCGCGGCGGCCCGGAGGTGGGCGAGTTCACCGTGCAGCGCTTCTTCGCACTGCACGTGGTGGTGCTGCCGGCGCTATTTTTGCCGCTGCTCGGCTTTCATCTTTGGCTGGTGCAGCGCTATGGCAACGCGGCTCCGCCGTCGGTGGAGGCTCTGCCGGCGGCGGAGCGCAAGAGCATTCCCTTCATGCCGAACTTTCTACGCAAGGATTTAGCAATGTGGCTTATCTCGCTGAATATTCTTGCGCTGCTGGCGTCGGTGTTTCCGTGGGCGCTTGGCACACAGGCCGACTCATTGGTTCCGGCCCCGGCAGGCATTCATCCGGAGTGGTATTTCATGAGCCCGTTCGAGATGCTGAAGCTGTTGGGCAATGTGTTGCCGGGCGAGGCCGGAGAGATCGCCGGCCTGCTGCTGTTTACGCTGGGCATTGCGCTCTGGATTCTGATCCCGTTCTACGACATCAGGAAGGAGTCCGGGCAGAGAGCGCGCGCGGCTCACTACTTTGGCTTGATAGCAGTCTTTGCGCTGCTGGCCACGACGGTTATTGGGTACTGGACGATTCGGTAAGGCAGCCCTCGGCTTTCAGCCGCCAGCTCTCAGCCTTGTCATGCTGCCACACACTGCATGGTCAAGACGCGAAGCGCTGAAAGCTGAAGGCTGACAGCTAGGAGCTAAAAAGTGAACTATCCGTTCTGGGACATTCCAATTCTTGGAAGTGGATGGGTGATCGGCATCATCGCGATCTACCACGTCATGATTTCGCAGTTCGCAGTCGGCGGCGGCTTTTATCTGCCTATGGCCGAACGCAAGGCACAGCGCATGGCAGACCCCGTGCTGCGCGAGCAATGGCTGAAGCAACTGGTGAGCCACTCCAAGTTCTTCCTCATCCTTACGGGTGTTTTCGGGACGGTTTCCGGCGTGGGCATCTGGTTCGCCATCGGCCTTACCCAGCCAGAAGCAACAAGCACACTGATTCATAACTTCGTTTTCGGTTGGGCCATGGAGTGGGTCTTCTTCCTGGTGGAACTGGCCACGGCTGCTGTTTACTACTACACATGGGATCGCATTGATCCCAAGCTGCATCTCAAGGTGGGTTGGGTTTACGCAGGCGCATCGGCGGCGACGCTGATCATCATCAACGGCATTCTCGCTTTCATGCTCACACCGGGCGGCACATGGCTTGCGGTTGCGGGAACGGGCCACGAAGCGAGCAAGTTCTGGAACGCATTTTTCAATCCGACCTATTGGCCCAGCCTGTTGCTGCGTATAGGCGTCTGCACTTCGTTGGCAGGTGTCTGGGCATTGATCACGTCAAGCCAAATCGACGGCGACAAGCACCCGGCGCTCAAGTCGTCGATGGTAAAGTGGAGCGTCAAGTGGCTGGTGCCGTCGTTTGTGGCTACGCCGTTTCTGATGATGTGGTACCTCTGGATGGTTCCGACGTCGCAGCGCGCGCTGCTCACACTGGGCATCGACACGATCGGCTCGGGAACGTTCTCGATCATCACCCGCATTGCGCTGATCATCATCGTCACCTCGGCCACGATTGTTGGAGTAGCGTACTACCTCGCCTATCGCAACCCGGTTGACTTCAATCTTTCACATGCCGTTGCGGTGCTGCTGCTGGCGTTGATGGCCACGGGCGCGGGCGAGTATTCGCGCGAGATGCTGCGCAAGCCCTATGTGATTGGCAATTGGATGTTCTCGAACGGCGTGCGTGTGCCGTATGTGAGCCGCATCAACGAGCAGGGGTACCTTGTGCATTCGGCGTGGACATGGGACGCGGATGGCGCTCCCACGTCGAGCTACTCGCGCGGGGAAGCGATCTTCCGCGGCGAGTGCGGATCATGCCACACGCTGAACGGCTATCGGCCGCTGGCGCAATTGCTGGCCGGGCGCGATGCCACCAACATCGGCAGCTTCGTGAACATGCTGCATGAGTACAAGGCGGACTCGCCGTATCGCCGCTTCATGCCGCCGATGGTGGGGACAAAGCAGGATGTCGAGGACCTGACCAACTTCCTGAACGCGCAGGTGAATCCCCCCAAGCCTGCTGGGAACAAGGCGACGCTGCGGGCTGCAAAATAATCGCGGCCGCTCATCGTCACTGACAGCAAAGGCCCGCACGGTGCGGGCCTTTGCTGTCTTTGGCTCTCATGACAACGGGTGACATTCCCTCAACGAGTTGCAAGGCTGGCCTGGATTGCTTCTGCTTCGCGAGGGAACCACTTTTCGGAAATCCTTATGTCGGCGTCGAATTCCCGCTCTCCGTCGGGAAGCGGCCTGTTTCGCATCACCCTTCTGTCTATCGTCAAAGGCAAGAGTGTGGCGAGGCCCTCATTGCTGCCTATTCGGTAAGCGAATCGAAATCCGCTGCCTGCATCACCGCTCCTGCTAAGGATCGTCGCTCCATCGGTGAGGAGCTGGGCCGCGATGTCGTCGCGGAGCGCGTTCATGAGAGGAAGGTTCTTCTCTGAATCCATTACAAAGGTCGCGCTGCGCTCACCCTCGCTGGGAACAAACTTCTCGCCGCGTTCTGACCCCGCTCCAGCGTCGGTGCCGTCTGTTTCGATGGCCCACCGGCTAATGACTGGGACGGGCGAGTAGTTGCGAAGAAACGCGCTCTGTCTCTCCTGGGTTGGGTAGTAGGAAAAGACACCGTCGATTCTCGATATCGCGTCGAAAGTGAAGAGACCGACCAGCACAAAACAAATTGCCAGGACACATCCCCAAAGGAATCTCATCAAGACACCCCGTGTTTTTGATCGCGCCGCTCCGCTACCCAGTTGCCGACTTTTCCAATTCCAGGCCCTAAAAGCAATGAATCGCGCCATTTTTCGAGGTCTCGCCGCAAGCAGCGCAGATAACCAACTACAACAGCCTATTCCTCGCCAATTTCATACGGGATGGCGAAGCGTCCGATCTGGACTATGGACCTGTCTGTGGGAGGCCAGATGCGCAGGCTCTCCACGCGGGTTGACCCCACCATTCGTTGCGCCTCGCAGTTGCCCACCAGCGCCCCGGTTGCCGCCTCATTGAAGTGAAAGCTGAGTGCGTCGTGGGTCTTTGCGCGCTCCCACCCAAAGACATACTCGCCAGGCTTCAGCTTGATTCCGCCGATTCTGATGGGCGACTGCACGATGAGATAGTGCGAGTACTTGCCGTCGGCCGAGTAGCCTGCCGTCAATAACACAACGCCCGCGATATAGCGGCCCTTGCTGTCGACGATGCCTGAGGCTGTGCGCAACTCCGTCTCAATATGTTCTTTTTCAACGGGAGCACGCGCCGGCAGCAGGGATGCCAGTTCGGCGTCTGTGGCCTGTCGCCATGCCTGCTTCTGAGCAGTTGCAAATGGAGACCATGCGGTCAATATGAGTGCGAGAAGAATGATCCGTTTCATGATTTTGGTTTCCTCAGGGATTCAAGCGGAACAATGCCGCGCTGGATGGCAGCCGTGGCTGCCTGGGTACGATCTGTGACGCCGAGCTTGCCCAACAGGCTGTTGATATGCGTCTTCACGGTGGCCTCGGTGATCTCGAGTTCGACGGCAATCTCCTTGTTGCTCTTGCCGTGGACGATCTGCTCAAGCACATCGAACTCGCGCGGCGTAAGCTCTTCAGTGCCCATGCGCTCGGCGAGCTTTTCGGCGATGGCCGGAGGAATGTGCGACTTGCCCGCATGCACCGCGCGGATGGTGGCGATCAGTTCTTCCGATGTCATGCCTTTGAGCAGGTAGGCGCGCGCGCCGGCCTGCAAGGCACGATAGATATCCTCATCGCCGTCGTAGGTGGTGAGCACAATGATGCGAGCGTTGGGTGTTTCCATGCGCAGGCGCTGAATGACGTCGACGCCGCCCATGCGGGGAAGGCGCAGGTCCATCAGCGTGATGTCGGGCAGGTGCTTGCGAAACTGCGTAATGGCTTCAACGCCGTCGGCAGCCTGGGCTACCACTTCGAGGCCGTCGACCACACTCAAAAGCGCCACCAGCCCCTGGCGGACAACATGGTGGTCTTCGACAACCATCACTCGAATCGATTCCTTGGTCACTGTTGCTCCTTCTCACGTTCTCTTGGCGCTTGCTCTCTTGGCTCTCGCGTTTCTTTGCGGGCCGGCACGCGAAGTCTAACCGTGGTTCCCGCGCCCGCTTCGCTGGTCACTTCCAGCGTTCCGGCGATGGTGGCCGCGCGCTCACGCATGCCGGTCAACCCGTAGTGGCCCGCGCCAGGAGTGTCGGCAGTTTCAAATCCCTGCCCGTCATCACGGATTTCAAGCGCAATCTCGGCAGGCCTGTATTCGAGCTGCACAAAGAGCTTTTGCGCCCCGGCGTGCTTTCTGACATTATGAATGGCCTCCTGGGCGACGCGCAGCATTTCGCGCTCGATGCCGGGCGGAAGCGGCCGAAATGCGCCGAAGATACTAAAGCTCGACTCCAAGCCGTGATTGCCGCCGTGATTGCCTTCCGACTCAACCATGCGGCGAAGTTTTACGGGGAGCGTGGTCTCGCCGGAGTCCTGCGAGCGGAGCGCCCAGATGGACTGGCGAGCATCGGCGAGGCCTTCGCGCACGTAGCCGCGAGTCAGGTCAAGATGCTTGGCTGCTGCTTCCACCTTGCTCATGCGCAGCAACTCTGCCAACACTTCCAACTGCACGCTGATGCCGACATAGCCTTGGGCCAGCGTGTCGTGGATTTCGCGCGCGATGCGGTTGCGTTCGCCGAGTACGGCATTGAATTCACGCTCAGCGCGGTTGAGGCGCAGACGCTGCACCAGCAGCACCAGGCCCACGACCAGAAGCACCAACAGGGCATAAAACCAGAGCGTCTGATAGAAGTGCGGGCGCAACTCAAATGCAAGGGCGCCGCCTTCGGTATTCCAAAGGCCGTCATTGTTTGCGGCCTGCACGCGGAAGGTGTAATGGCCCGCGGGGATGTTGGTGTAGTAGGCGGTGCGGCGCGCTCCGGCTTCTGTCCAGCCGTGGTCAAAGCCCTCAAGCATATAGCGGTAGCGAACTTTTTGCGGAGCCACAAAGCTCAGGCCGGCATAGTCGAATTCAAAGTGGACGTGGCCTGCCGGAATGCGCACGGTCGCGCCCGCGGCGTGCAACGCCTGGGGAACGTCGTCGATGGTGAAGCGTTCGAGATCGACGCCGGGGGGCACGGTGTTCACCGGGAAGTGCGCGGGGTCAACTTCGACCAGGCCTTTGGGTGTTGCGAACCAGAGGTGTCCATCGTGCGAACGCCAGGCGGAGGGGTGGCTGTTGGTTGCTGTTTCACGGCTACGCAGCCCATCGGCGGGGCCAAACTCGATCCAATTGGTGCATTCGGAGCTGCCGTTCATGCGGTTGCAGTCGCAGCGCGCGATGCCGTTGCCGGTGGCGAACCACAGGTTGCCGGCCTGGTCGTCGAGTATGGCGTGGATGGTGGTTTTGTCGAGGCCGTTGTGGGTAGCGGCGGAGAAGTGTTTGCCATCCCACTGGTCCCAGCCGTGGTCCTGGGTGCCGATCAGCAGCGTGCCATCCATGCGCGGCAGCAGTGCGGTTACCACGTTGCTGGACAGGCCGTTGGTCGTGGTGTAGTTCTCAAGCTTTCCCGCATGCAGACGCGAAAGGCCGGCAAAAGTGGCGACCCACAAGTCGCCGCTTTTGTCGCGGACCATGGCGCCGACCAGGTCGCTGCCCAAGCCGTTGGCGTGGGTGTAGGTGTCCATTTTGCCATCGGCGCTGCCGGGGGTTGTCCAGTGGGTCAGGCCGCGTCGGGTGCCGATCCAGAGAGAGCCGTCCTGGTCGACGAGGAGAGAGCGGATGAAGTCATCCGGTAGCCCGTCGGCGGAGGTGAAAGCGGTGATAGCGCTGCCATGGATGCGGTTGAGGCCGTCGGGGGTGCCGACCCAGAGGTCGCCGTTGGGGGCGGCGGCCAGCGAGAGGATGACGTCGCTGACGAGGCCGTCTTTTACGGTGTAGGTCTTGATGGCTGCGCCTTGGCGTACCGCATTCAGGCCGCCACCAGCGGTGCCGACCCATAGCGTCCCGGCGGCGTCTTCGGTGACGCTGGTGGTTGCGTCGGAGCTGAGGCCCTCACGGGCGCCCAAGGTGTGGAAGCGCTGATCGCGGAGGATGTGCAGGCCGTCGGTTTCAGTGCCCACCCAGAGGTTGCCTTCGCGGTCTTCCATGAGGGTGAGGATGGATGCGGAGGAGAGCGGGTCAGTGACCGGGAAGCGCTGGAGCTTGGCCGAGGTCCAGCGTGCAAGCCCCTGGTTCGTGCCGATCCAGAGGCTACCTTGACGATCAACCAGGATGGTTTGGATGCGGCTGCCAGGAAGCTCGCGGCCAACGGTCATGCGAGCAACGATGCCCTCGCGGATGATAGCCATCGCAGTTGTTTTGCTTGCGGCCGCTGCTTGCCCATTATAGAAGGGAGAATAAAACGCCGCCCCGGCGCCGGGAAAAACGTCAGCAAAGAGGGGCCCGCTCCATTGCCCCTCATCTCTCAAAAAGAAGCCGCGAGTCGTGGCCGTCCACAGGCTTCCATTCTCATCCGTGGAAAGAAAATTGATGGTATCGCTCGAAAGCCCGTTGCTGTCCGGTACAAATCGATCTCCAACCAGGCGTGCGAGGCCTCGGTCGGTCCACGCCCATATAGCTTGCTTTGAACCCTCGACCACACCACGGATTCCGTTGGAAGGCAGTCCGTCCTTTGTCGAGTAGGTTGTAACCGCCCCGTCTTTCCAGCGCGCCAGCCCGTCGCTGGTTCCAATCCACAGCGCCCCGTCTTTCGCCGCAAGCAAACACCGCACATCGCTCCCCGGCAGCGCTGGCGACGAGTTCTTATCAAACACCTGAAAGTTGTTGCCGTCGAATCGGACCAGGCCGACTTCAGTACCCAGCCAGATAAACCCGTCCTTGGTCTGGGCGAGTGCCTGCACCGTGTTTTGCGGAAGCCCGTTTTCCATGCCCCAGGCCTGGCGTCCATAGCTGGCCAGGGGGGTGGAGGGCTCGAGCGCGCGGCTGGGAGGCGCTGCGATGAGAAGGAGAGCAACCAGGGCGAGAACAAGTGGCGTTGTGAGCCGTCGCACCCGGCTGGGGCGCAATTTGGGCCTGTGTCCAGAAACCTTCGAATTGGGGTGATTTTGGGCCACAGGGTAAGGGAGGAACCTGTCTCGGAGCGAATGTAGCCTGCGCGGAAGACGCGGCCACTCACAACGATAGACCCCGCAACCCTACAGGTGAGTGAAACCAGATTACAGCACAAAGACTTAGCCCGCTCTCCACCTATTGATTGAGACTGCTCTCACCCTATTGGACCAAGACACAGATTTGCATTCTGGCTACTCTGTATATGACTCCTGAATTGGTCCTCCTGACCAGGCTTTTCGATTCACTTTTCGGGTGGCAGCTCACAAAGATGAGCGGCCACCCGATTTTCTTGTTTGGGACATCTGAAGCGCAAAAAAGTTAGCCCTCTCTACGCCCATTGATTGAGGCCGCTCTCACTCCATTGGACCAAGACACAGATTTGCATTCTCGCTACTCTGTACATGACTCCTGAATTGGTCCCTCCTGACCAGGCATTTCGATTCACTTTTCGGGTGGCAGCTCACAAAGATGGGCGGCCACCCGATTTTCTTTTTTGGGAGGCATTTTGGGTGCCGTAAATCTCCGGCCCCTATTCAACCTTGATCGTTGTGGCGTGGTCCTTGGCATAACCTATGGTGTACTTTTTGCCGAGCACATCATAGGTTACGGTTCGGTCGCCCTCGGTGGTGCCGTCGGGGTGCTCTTTCATGCCGATGGCCATGCGGGTTTGCAGTTCGCTGAAGCCGGGCTTGACCTGGTGGGCGTCCACGGCTGCCCAGACGTCTTTGGGCCAATGGTTGTAGATGGTGTGCGGGTCGTCGTAGTAGAAGAGCTGGTCAGTAAAGTACTCCTCGCCAGAGCCTTCCGTCGCCCCGATGGGCGTGGCGAAAGAGCCGGTCGTTCCCGGCAGCGTGAAGACGGCGAGAACCTGGCGGGTGCCGTGGGTAATGCGGTCGTCAACATTGGCCGGCACCGCGGCCTTGATGATTTTTTTCACGTCCATCGGCTGGGTGGCGGGAATGAGGCCCACCTGCTTGCTGAACTGGACTTGCGAGCCCACATAGGGAAAATAGGGCATGGTGTAGCCGTTGAGCATCCAGACGCGGGTGTTTTCCAGGCGCTGCAAGTCATCGAAGTGCTGGGGAAAGAACTGCCGTACGACGGCGAGGTCGTCCTGGCTGAGCGACTGGCTGCCATCGGTTTGCCCAACAACGCCGGGGTTCTGCCGCTGATGAAAGACGTAGAGCAGGTAGGCGCCGCCGATGGCCAGCGAAATTACCGTTGGAATGAGGATCTTCTGCCAGATTTTCACGCCGGTTCCTTTTGGATAGGGGTTGGATTTTTCAATTCTGTGTTGCCATTGATTGGACGCAGGGCCTGGGCGGTGAGTTCGTCGGCCTGACGCAGTCGCGGAAAGAGCGTGGACCAGAGCCCCGCGACGACCAGCGCGCCAATCCCTCCGTAGACAGTTGCCCTAACAGCGCCCCACCATTGCGCGGTCAGGCCGCTTTCGAATTCGCCCAGTTCATTGGATGCGCCGATGAACAGCGAGTTTACGGCGCTCACGCGGCCGCGCATCTCCGGCGGCGTTCCCAGTTGCAGCAGCGAGCCGCGAATGATGACGGAGACAGTGTCCGCGGAGCCGGCGATGGCCAGGGCGGCAAGGGAGAGCCAGAGATTGTGAGAGAGGCCAAAGACGATGGTTCCCGCACCGAAGATCGCAACGCAGACAAAAAGGCGCAACCCGGCACGGCGACGGAAGGGGAAGCGGGCCATGGTGAGGGACATGATGAGCGCACCGGCGGCAGGTGCGGCGCGCAGCAGGCCCAGCCCGCGCGGGCCCTGATGGAGGATGTCGTGGGCAAAGATAGGCATGAGCGCGGTGGCTCCGCCGAGCAGCACGACGAACAGATCAAGAGAGCTGGCGCCGAGCAGCAGCGACGAGCGCATCATGTACTGGAAGCCGGCCATCACCACCTTGAGCGATGCGGCGCGGTGCTCCATGCGCCCAGGACGCACATTGAGGCTTGCGACCAGAACCAGGAACCAGCCGAGCGTGCCGAGGGTGAAGAGGTAGACGATTCCGGCGCCTTCGAGCGATGTGCCGGGAACCCAATGTCCGAGCGGGAGCGTGAAGAGCAGTCCGCCCAGCGCGGGGCCGGTGATGTTTGAGAACTGCCAGATGGCTCCGCCCCACGTGACGGCGTTAACGAAATGATGCTCGGGGACGAGGTGCGGAACGAGCGCCGAACTGGCCGGGCCGGAGAAGGCGCGGCCTGTCCCCATGAAGAACAGGATGATGTAAATGTGGAAGACGGTGTGCGCGCCGGCGCGGGTGAGCAACAGCAGGGCGATGGTGCAGAACCCCTGCAGCGAGTAGCAAACCAGGATGATCTGGCGGCGGTCGAAGCGGTCGGCGACGTGGCCGGCGGGTAGCAGGAAGAGCAAGCCGGGCAGGAAGAGTGCGAGGCCGGTGTAGCCGAGATCGATGGCCCGGTGGGTGATGGAGTAGACCTGCCAGGCGACGGCGACCGACTGCGCCTCGGCTCCCAGGATGGCCATGACGCGCGCCAGTTGGTACCGCCGAAAGTCGCGGAAGGCAAAGGCTTCCATTCCGCGCGCTGGGGTCTTTGGGGGAAGAGGAGTCATCGTCTGCACTTAGCTTAACGCCAACTACCTGTTCTGGCGCTGCGGCACTCAGTTCCAGTGCCGCGCCGTCGTTCGAACGCATCCAAGCGTCCAACCAGTGTGGACTTGTTTGCCCCAGCCGCGACCGCAGCGCAACAGCACCATTCGCTGGTGCCCGTATGGCTGCGTCAACTGGGCCCGCTGGGTCTGTTCGCCGTTTCGGTGGCAGACTCCTCACCTGTCCCGTTGCCTATCCCGGGAAGCACAGACCTGCTGCTTTTGTGGCTGGCCTCGCACAATGGCAATCCGTGGCTGTTGGTTCTGTGCGCTGTGGCGGGTAGCCTGGTGGGCGGGTTTACCTGTTGGCAGCTTGGCCGCAAAGGCGGTGAATTGGCGTTGCGCAGGTTCGTTTCTGCCAGAATCCACAACCGCGTCGTGCGCTGGGTTGAGAAGCGGCCCATGCTGGCGGTGTTTTTGCCCGCCGTTTTGCCGCCTCCCATCCCTTTGGCGCCGTTCCTTCTAGCCGCGGGGGCTCTCGGTGTATCCCGGAACCGCTATCTCGCCGCCCTTGGCTCGGCCCGGACGCTTCGGTATGCGCTTGTCGCCTGGCTCGGCGTTCGGTACGGCCGCGGGGTGGTGCGCCTGTGGTCAAGCGAGCTCGCGAAGTGGTATACCCCGCTGCTTTCGGTGTTTTTTACCCTGTCGGCCGCGGGTATTTGTTACGGCGTGTGGAAGCTCCGCCAGCATCCCAAAGTCGGTTCCGTTGGGGGACCGGCGGTCGAACCAGTTGCCGCCGATGCGGAATGAGTCCGTGCCGCAAATTCTGGTGTTTGGTTGGGCTGTCACAGTGTAAAAAGATAAAATGCAGGCATACATCGCACTTCTTCGCGCTGTGAACGTGGTCGGAACCGGCAAGCTGCCCATGGTGGAACTCAAAGCCATTTGCGAAAAGGCCGGCTTCAAATCGGTGAAGACCTATATCGCCAGCGGCAACGTGGTTTTCAAGTCAGGCAAGAGCGAGGCCGCGGTGAAGGCGGTTTTGGAGGCGGCGCTGGAGGCCTACATGGGCAAGCCGGTGGGCGTGATGGTGCGGACGGCGGCGGAGATGGCTGCGGTCAAGGCGGCGAATCCGTTTCCGCACCTGCATAATTCCAGCACGCTGGCTATCTTCATCGACGAGCCGCCTCCGGTCGATGCTCTCGACAAAGTTGCCGGCCGGGGGAATGAGTTGCTGAGCCTGGGCACGCGCGAGGTCTACGTGTACTACGCCGATGGAGTGGGAAAATCGAAGCTGCGGATTCCATGCGCGAAGAAAGGCACAGGGCGGAATATGAACACGGTGGCGAAGTTGGCGGAGATGGCGGCGGGGCTTTGAAGGGTAAAGTGAGCTCAAAACTGCCCACTCCTGGTGCAAAATGGCGGTCCTGTGGCAAAACCCATCCCGTAAGTCCATTTTCTCGGTAGGATGTTTTCTTAAGTCCTTTGCCATCAAAAAAATCCATCGAAGGTACAACCATAACAGCCTGTGGTGAAGGTCGCGTCTTGAAAGGGGACGACTTCAGTCGTGCCGCAAGTAGCTGAAAATAAATACGAACTTTAGCCCATGAGGGATGTTTTTCACCCGATCTGGACTTTCACCACAGACTGATAATCGCTAAGATAAGCATCGATTTTCAGGGGATTTCGACTGAATCTCTTGTGCTTGGCTGAACCTGAAGATTGGCCGGTTGTTCTTGAACTGCTTCCTTTGGGTTGGGAGCAGCCTGGGGGCAGCAGCGGAGCGGTAAAGCGGTTGCGCGATTCGGAAGCGTGGCTGCTGCTTTTGTGCCGCCGGCGTGAATTTCAGCTCGCCTTGCACCAGATTACCGCCGCGATTGCTCCACGTCTGCCGCTCCGCGAGGTCCTCCGACAATGGAACAAAATCACACCCGCGCTCGGCGAAACACATCGCGGAGAAGGCCGAAACCTGACTCATTGCCTTAACGCTCCTGGAGGGGTAGGCAGGGCAATTCCACGATTCCAAGTCCACCCGAATTCTCCTGGCGACCTGCCGCTCAAAATTTCTTTTCCGAATTTGCAGTTTATTTCGCGGCAAGGCGCACACTTGAATCATGAACGCCACGCCAACGGAAAACACGCCAATTCAAAATGTCAGGGACGTGGCCGGTCAAGGTACGGTCCGGATCGCAACGCATCCCCGGCCGGGTGTGCGCGATCCGCAAGAGCCAGGCGGCGATCAACAAGGCCCGTCGGCGACTGCGCGAAAAACTGAAAAGCTGAAAGAGCATGAGCGAGCAAACATGGCAATTGGCCCAATATGTGATGGTCTTCACCACCCTGCCGCGCCAGGTCGCCACCACCCGGCAGGTGCTGGAGTGCTATCGGCTGCGATGGCAGGTCGAGTTGACCTTCAAACGCCTCAAGTCCATCGCCCAACTGGGCCATCTGCCCAAATATCACGATCAAAGCAGTCGAGCCTGGCTGTACGCAAAGCTCCTCGTAGCCTTGCTCGTCCAAAAGATGACCCGCATAGGAAAGTCCATTTCCCCCTGGGGCTATCCGTTGCCCGAAACCACGCACTCGCAGCCGCTGGCGTGAATTCCAGTTCGCCTTCCACCAGCTCACCGCCGCTATTGCTCCGCGCCTGGGGATGCGCCAAGTGCTTCGACAATGGAACAAAATCGCAGACGCCCTCGCCGAACCACATCGAAAACGAAAACCGAAGATCGACTTCTTCACTTAGCGCTTATGCTCGCACCCCCCCTACCCCTCCCCCGGCTTTTGTTGCAAACAAAGCCACTTACGAGCATACCCCCAAAACAGCCTCTGAAAACAAACGACTTACGGCAGCGCGTCCGTCGCAAAACCCCCATTCTGCACCACAAATGCAGCATTTTTGAGTGCAGTCCGAAACTCAGCGCCTTCTCCGCCAAACCCGATGCCCCGCAGCCTAGAACGTAACCCGCCCCGACAATTCCAGGCTGCGCGGCCCTGCGCCCTCAGCCGTCTGCAGCGCCGTAATCGATCCGAATCCCGCCGAATCCACCTGCATGTTCGGCGGTTCATAGTTGCGGTGATTGAACACATTCGCGCCTTCCACGCCGAACTGAAACCGGCTCTTCTCAGTGAACGCGACGTTCTTCATCAGCGACATCGAGAAGTTTGCGGTCCCCGGCCCAATCACGCCGCCAACCGCAGCGTTGCCAAAACGGCCAATGCCATTACCCGCTACCGTTTGCAGATTCATATACGGAAACGCATTCGGATTAAGCCATTGAGTCGTGGTGCGCTGCGCCGCATAGACGCTCACGTTCTGCAACTGATCTGGCCGCGCCTGCCCCACAGTTGTCAGAATGTTGGTGTTTGCCGGGTCTACCGATGCCTGGTACGGCGTCAGGAATGGCCCGCTCTGCAAGATGGTCACGCCGGCCAACTGCCAACCGCCAACAACCCCGTTCAGCATCCTTCCAGCATTCAGCCACGGCTGCCCCTTGCCGAACGGAAGATCGTAAAGATAGGTCACCAGGAACCGGTGCCTGCGATCGTAGATCACGTTGCCGTAATCCAGCCGAGGATGAAAGCGGTCCGTCAGATAAGTGCCGCCGGCGACCGCAAATGCGTTCGGCGTGGCCCCGCCGGCGTTCGAAAGGTCGCGCGTATAGGTATAGCTCGCGTCAAACGTAATTCCCTTGCCGCTATGTCGTGAAAGTTCCACCGCGCCACTTGAGTAATTGCTCTCGGCGAGATTGGTCACGCTCTGAATCACGCTCCAGCACGGATACGGGCGGTGATCATCCACATACGTTCCACCGTCCGTCACGCAAGCGGCGTTCGATGGAGCGTTCGGCTCGGCGTTGAAGTAGCCATAGGGGTTCGCCGGCACCTGATTCAGGTCCACCATCGCTTCGAGATTCTGTCCGTGGCTCGCAACATAAGAAAACCGCGCGCCGATCGAGTGGCTGATGTCCTGCTCCAGCGTCAGGTTCCACTGCTGGACGTTGGGATCGTGATAGTGAATCGGAAACGCATAGTAGAAACCGGCCGTTCCCGTGGAGCTTCCCGCGGCAGTGTTGAAGGGATTGGCAAACGTCACCAGCGGTGTCACGCCGTCGGCCGCATAACCCTGGTTATAGGTGCCCACATAGCTCGAATGCACCGCCCATCCTGACACCAGCGCAAACCCCAGTGGCGATTCAATATAACGTCCCCAGCCGCCGCGCAGCACCGTCTTGCCGTTGGTGTACGGCTGCCAGGCAAACCCCAGCCGAGGGCCCCAGTCCGTCTTGTCCGTAGTTCGCAACCCTGAGGGTGCCCCCACCTGCGAAGCTGTCAGCACCGGCGTCGGCGAAATAGCGGCCACCAGTGCCGAAGATGCCTGCGCCGCCGCCTGTGCATTCGAAACAATTACCGCGCCGCTCGCAGGCTGCCCATCCACCGTTGTCGAGTAGTCCGGATCAAACGTCGCCGTGTTGTAGTGCGTCTCCTTGATCGGCGGGTGCAACTCGTAGCGCAGGCCCAGGTTCAGAGTCAGATGCGGCGTCACCTTCCAGTCGTCCTGCCCAAACATCGCGTAGGCATAGCCCAGTCCATTCATCGTCGGGTCGTTGGTGGAACTGACTTCGGTATAGTCCGGGTCGCCCAGAAGAAACGCTGTGTACGGATCGCCAATCGCCGCACCCACAGCGGACGAGCCGTCGAACACATACCACCCCGACCGATAGTTCCCGAAGACGTTGTCGTCGTGGTCGGTAATGCGCTTGAAGTCCGCACCAAACTTGAATGCATGATTTCCGTGTGACCACGTCATGTTATCGAGCGCCTGAATAATCTGTCCGCGCTGCACGCCCGGATTGCCCGCGCCCGTCGACATGAATCCATTGATCAGCACCTGCGGCGCCTCAGACCAGTCCGTATCCGGCTGCGGAACGGTGAGCCCTGTCTGGCTCAGGATGCTCGACGTTGAATAGCTCTGCGTCTCTGACGTGTGCTGTGCGTTGTAGCCACCGCGAAACTCGTTCAGCAGATGCGTCGTGAACACAAAGTTGTGCGCAAACGTCATGCCCTCGTCAATCTCAGGTGTGTTGTAGGCGCCCTGCAACGGGCTGCCCGCCTCCGCACAGTAAGTGAACGTGCATGCCGCCGATGGCGCCGTAGTCACTTGCCGGTTCTTGTAGCTGAAGCGCGCAAAGACATTCTGCCGGGATGAGATAGTTCGATCCAGGCGCACATCTCCCTGGTTCGATGAGATGGGCGACGGAAAGTTGATCTGGTAGTTGTTGGCGTAGGAGTCTGCGCTGCCCAGGTTGGGCGTCGGCATCAGCACCTGCAGCAGATTTGCGGAAATCGGGTTCACGGGAACGTTCGATGAATCAAGCGGCGTCACTCCGTCGGGTTCGTAGATCGCCGCGATGCCCTGCCCGGCAAGATAGCTCGACACATTGCCGCTGCGCATGTCCATCGACGGAACAGACAGCACTATGGGCGTCTCGCGCGGCAGCCGCAGCCCTTCGTAGCTTACAAAGAAGAATGTGCTCTCACCGCCGTTGATCAAATGCGGAATCTTGACCGGTCCGCCCAGCGTTCCACCAAAGTCGTTCATGATGATCTTCGGCTTCGACAGAGCGAAAATGTCATTCGAGTTATACGCTGTGTTCTCGTTGTTCTCGAATACGCCGCCGTGGTAGTTCACAGTCCCGGATTTGGACACGGTTGTGATGTCCGCCACGCCGCCAAACTCAGCTCCATTGTTCGACTCTGAAACGCGAATCTCCTCAATTGAATTGAACGAGGGAAACATCTCGTTCACCGGCCCGGAGTACTCCACACCCACCGACGAGATGCCATCGATGGTCACGCTCAGCAGTGCGGCCGTCGTGCCATCCACCGCCAGTTGCCCGCTGTCGTCCGTCTGCACACCCGCCTCGGTGGTCAGCGTTGAGATGGGGCTCGTCGAACCAGTCGAGCGCGAATAGATTGCCACCGGCAGCTCCACGAGTTCATCGCCGACTTTTGTCTCGGCGAGGCTTGAAACGTCCGTCGTAATTACCGGCGTTGGATCGTCCATCACCACCACCGTCTGCGTCTCCGATCCGGCCTTCAGCGTCGCGTCCATGCGGCGAGTTTCGCGTGCCGTCAGCGCGATGGACGGCAACGATTCCTTTTGGAATCCCGCAGCGGTCAGGGTCAGCGTGTACGTCCCTACATCAATGTTCGTGAACGAGTAGTAGCCATTCGCATCTGTAACAGAAGACCGAGCGGCAGTTGTGTCGGTGTTCACCAGCATCACCTGAACACCCTGCATCACCGCGCCGCTGGAATCATGCACCGTGCCGATGATCTCGCCGAATGTCGACTGTGCCAGCGCCGGTGAAGCGGCGAACACAAGCAGGCAACAACAAATCAACAGCCGCTCAATCACACGGCGACCAACACCTACGGGGATGGAAAAACTGCACATGAGGAAACCTTTCATGGGGAATTGGTGGAAGTGCCGCCGGTCGTACGCGTATGAATTGTGTTGAATTCAAATGTAGCGCCTGCGAGTGAGCCAAACGAGTGCTTTTTTCATGAAAAATTTACGCTGCTAATGCCAATGCCGATACTGCGTCGTCCCCCTGGGGCCTGCTTTTGACATCCCCGCTCAAGGGCCATGATAGTCTGCCGTTGTGCACAGCAAAACTGACGCCACAATCAGGCCGTCTTCCCCCGGTCAGCCGCCCGGCAAACCTCGCTTCACCGCCTGGCATGCGGCCACCCTCCTGTTGCTCGGAGTGGGATACTCCGGCTACTACTTTTGCCGCTCCAACCTCTCCGTTGTTCTGCCCGACCTCATCCACGACCTGGCCCAGCACGGCATCACCGCCAATGAAGCCCAGGTGCGCCTCGGCTTCATCGCCTCTGCCGGAACAATGGCGTATGCGGTGGGTAAATTCGTTTCCGGCTCCATGGCCGACCTCTTCGGCGGCCGCCGCCTCTTCCTGGGCGGCATGGCCGGGTCCATCTTCTTCACGCTTTTGTTTGTGTTGAGCGGCGGATTCCCTCTCTTCACGCTCGCCTGGATCGGCAACCGCCTTTTCCAATCCAATGGCTGGGTAGGGCTGGTAAAAGTGGCCTCGCGCTGGTTCTCTTACTCCACCTATGGCACCGTGATGGCTGTGCTGAGCCTGAGTTTCCTGTTCGGCGACGCTGCCTGCCGATGGGTGATGAGTGAGCTACTGGCCCACGGAGTAGGCTGGCGCGGCGTTTTTATTGCCGGAGCTGGATCACTCGCTGCACTGCTGGTTGCCAACCTCATGCTGCTGCGCGAGAGCCCGGAAGAGCGCGGCCTGCCTGCCCCTGAAGCCAACCCGCTCAACGTCTACGGCGCAGACGGCGAGCACAAGAACGAGCAGCATCCCGGCTTCCTGGCGATTATTCGCCCACTCTTCAGCAGCTTCCCTTTCTGGCTCGTCTGCCTGCTTTCGCTTGGCACCACGCTGCTGCGCGAGACCTTCAACTTCTGGACGCCCACCTATTTCGTTCAATTTGTCGGACTCACTGACAGCCAGGCCGCGGCTCGCAGCGCGCTTTTTCCCCTCTTTGGCGGCTTCGCTGTCATTCTCGCCGGCGTCGTCAGCGACAAACTTGGCCTGAACGGCCGCAATCTTGTGATCTTTGTTGGCATGGCCTCAAGCACCGTTTGCTTGATTTTTCTTGCGCGCACGCCCGGACACGCCAACCAGTGGACGCCTGTAATTCTGGTGACCCTGGTCGGCTTCCTGCTCTTGGGACCGTACTCCTACCTCGCCGGCGCCATGAGCCTTGACTTCGGCGGCAAGCGCGGCAGCGCCACAGCGGCCGGCATCATCGATGGCGTCGGCTACCTGGCCGGTTGGCTCTCCGGCGATACCGTCGCTCGCATCACCGTCTCCTACGGCTGGAAAAATGCCTTCCTCTCCATGGCTGGCGTTGCGCTGCTCACCGCCCTGGTTGCCCTTGCCCTCGCGCTGCATCAACGCCGGCGCGCTGTCACCGTGGTCGAGGCCTGATTCCTTATGCGTGCCGTTGCGTCCGTCGATGAAATCATGGCGTTATTGGCTCAGGGAGGCGGTTCCGCCTACTTCGGTGAACCGGTCACCGTCCTCGAACACTCGTTGCAGGCCGCATGGTTTGTCCATCAGAACGGCGCCGAGAGTTCGCTGATCGCCGCTGCCCTTCTGCACGATATTGGCCACATCGTTCATTCCGAAGGCGAAGACGCAGCCGTGCGCGGCCTGGACACACAGCACGAAGAGCTTGGCTTCGCCTTTCTCGGCGATCACTTCCCCGCCACTGTGCTCGACCCCATCCGTTTGCACGTTGCCGCCAAGCGATTCCTCTGCCATTCTGAGCCAGATTATCTCTCCGCGCTTTCCTATGCCTCCGCTGTGAGCCTGGAATTGCAGGGCGGCCCCATGACCGCCGCCGAGGCCGAAGCCTTTCTCGCACTGCCACATGCCTGCGAAGCCCTCACCCTCCGCCGCGCCGACGACGCAGCAAAAGTGCAAGGACTTGCAGTACCGCAACTCGATGCCTACCGCGCAGTCCTTGAATTCCTCTGGCGCTGAGCACCCCCACTTCTTTGCACCACGTCTCAGATTCACGCCGTGAAACTTCCCATTTGCCAAATGCCTCCCGAAATGTTCCAATTTGAATATTGAAACAGGGGTGCTCCACGCAGTGGGGCTGAGAGAATACCCTAGAACCCGATCCGGATAATGCCGGCGTGGGAAGTTTCCCTGGCCCATTGGGCCTCCTCGAAACTCAGCACAAGTTCCCTTGTTTCATGCCGCAAGAAACAAGGTGGATTCATGTCTGACGTCGCTCTTCGTATCTCACTCCGACTTCCAAAGCCACTCCGGTTGTTGCCTGCGAATGCCTGCGCCTTCGCGCTGGCCTGCGCTCTCTGCACTCCTATCCTTCCCCAAACCTCAGCGCAGCCCCAGCAACCACCCGCCGCGGCGGCAAAGTCCTCGCCGCAGCCCAAAGTTACCACAACGGTCATCGTCCGCGGCAATGCGAAAGATGACTACCTTCCCGGCACAGTCTCTGTGGGCACGCTGGACGGCGCACCGCTGAAAGAAGCGCCCGTCTCCGCGACCATTGTCACTCGAGACCTGCTCAACGACCAGGCCGCACGTCTGCTTTCCGACGTGGTCAAGAACGACGCTTCCATCGGTGAAGACTACGCGCCCGTCGGATACTACGGCGACTACGAAATTCGCGGCTTTCCCATCGACCTCGCCACCGGCCTTGAAATCAACGGCATGACCATCGCCGGCGAACAGGATGTCCCGCTCGAAAATAAAGACCGCGTCGAGTTTCTCAAAGGGATCGCCGGAGTAGAGAGCGGAGTAGCCGCAGCCGGCGGACTCATCAACTACGTCACCAAGCGCCCCACCGTGGTCAAGGCGCTCGACATTGCCACCGATCATCGCGGCAGCAGCTACGGAGCCGTAGATCTCGGCACGCTCTTTGGCTCAACCAAGCAGGTTGGCGTCCGCGTCAATCTGGCCGGGGAAAAAATACAGAGCTACGTCAACGACGCCGACGGCTGGCGCGCCACCGGCACGGGCGCGGCCGACTGGAAGCTCACTCCCAAAGCGATACTCAAAGGTGACTTTGAGTATCAGCACAAAGTCGAGCGCTCTGTCTGCGGTTACCAGTTGCTCGGCGGAACCACCGTTCCCGACCTGAGCGAGGTCCATCCTTCCACCATGCTTGGCGAGCAATCCTGGGCCAAGCCCAATACCTTCGACACCCTAAATGCCGGTGCGCGTTTCGACTACGATTTCACGACTATGTGGCACGCGTTCGCCGCCGCTAGCTACAGCCATTCCCTCATCGACGACAACGTTGTTTACGCGTACGGCTGCTCTTACGAAACCTTGTGCCAGGGCAGTGGCGGCTCAGCGCCCGACTACTTCTTCGCACCCGACGGCGGCTACGACATCTACGACTATCGCGACCCCGGCGAGTTGCGCATCGACGCTCAGGGCCGGGCCCTCGTCACCGGTCACATAAAGACCGGTAAAATCAGCCAGGACCTCACCGCCGGTGGCGAACTCTTCCTGCGCAGCGTGCAGCAACCTGGCTTCTACACCGCCGCAAACCCTTACTCGTCAGACGGCATCGTGCAGGATGGCGCGGTTTACAGCTACGTCGGCTCAGAAAATATCTTTCAGTCCATCGTTGCCTTCCCCATCGAAGATCCCCAGCAGACAGCCGGGCCGCGCCGCCTGTGGGAAGACAACCACCAGGCAGCCGCAATCGTACAGGACCGAGTGCATCTTCCCGGCCGCATTCAACTGCTCGCCGGCGGACGCTACGATTCACTGCGCGACCACAACTACTCGCTCGCGGCCACCAGCCCCGGCACCGCGCCCATCCTCACCGACAAGCCAATCTGGCTGCCACAATATGCCGTCACCGTCACCCCCACGTCCAGCCTCACTTTCTACAGCAACTACGGCGTGCTTCTCTCGCTCGGCCCGCAAGGCCCATGGTGGGTAGACAATGGGAGCCAGTTCCTGTCCGCGTTCCTCACGCGACAGGCCGAGATCGGCGCCAAATACCAGCCCGGCCAGCGCATCCTCCTCACCTCCGCGTTCTACCGCATGCGCGCGCCGTTCTTCTATCCAAAGGTCATTCAAGCGCCTGACAGCTTCTGCACCGCCGACGAGTTTTACGCCCCCGGCGATCTGTGTTTTGAAGAGCAGGGCCGGGAAACTCATGACGGCGTAGAAGTCAACGCAGAAGGCAAAGCTGCAAACTGGCTCCGGCTCTCGGCTTCCGCCTCCGCCATGCGCGCCATCTCCGACAACACCGGCACGCCTGTCTTCGATAACCGGCAGGTTTTGAACGTTCCGCATCTGCGCACGGCCGTTTTCGCCGACATCGCCGTGCCCCATGCGTACGGGCTGCATCTCATGCCAGGGTGGGCCTACACCGGCCGCAAAGAAGCCACGCGCGACGACCTGGTCTCCGTGCCCGGCTATAACCTCTTCAACCTCGGCGCGCGCTACACGCCCGGCGGCGAAAATGGCCGTGTCACCCTGCGCCTCTATGCGGATAACATTGCGGACAAGCGCTATTGGAAAGACACCGGCGCGAGCTACGGCGACACCTTCATCCACCTGGGCGCGCCAACGACAGTCCGACTCTCTGCCCACTACACTTTCTGAATTGAAAGCTGATACTGCAATGAGTACCGCACTGAAAGCACATGGACTGGACGGCTCCCTTGTCGAACCCGACTGGGCTCCGCTGGCCATGCCGGAAATCCGCGCCCTGCTCAGACATTTCCCTCAATGCGGCAACCCGCTTTCGATTCTCAGCGCGAGCCCGCGGCCCTTTTCCGCGGCCGCCGTAGTGGCCACACAAACTGGACCCGTCTTCATCAAGCGACACCACCAATCCGTCCGTGATGTCGAAGGCCTGCTGGAAGAGCATCGCTTCTTGAATCACCTCCACGTCCACGGAGCGCCCGTCCCGCGCGTGCTCATGAGTGAATCTGGAGAGTCGGCCATCGCAATCAGTGAGTGGGTTTTCGAAGCGCACGATGTCCCCAAAGGCATCGACCTCTACAGCAATGCGCTCTCTTGGACCCCCTTCGGATCCTCCGTGCATGCCCACGCCGCCGGCCTGGCACTCGCGCGGCTCCATCAAGCATCGGCAGGCTTCAATGCGCCAGCCCGCAAGCCCCGCCCTCTGGTTGCCAGCTTCACCATCTTCGCTGCGCAAAACCCTGAAGCGGAGTTACGAAGCTATCTGTCTGAGCGGCCGGCGCTTTCTAACAATCCAGCCGTTTGCACACACGCCGCGCAAACCCTCGACCTACTTGCTCCCTTTCACGCCGATTTGCTTCCACATCTGCCCGCACTCACGCCGCTCTTTACCCACAACGACCTGCACGCGTCCAACCTGCTCTGGACAAATGCGACACTCGACGCCCAAACCGCCGCCATCATTGACTTCGGCCTCGCCGACCGCACCAATGCAGTGCACGACCTGGCCCACGCCATCGAACGCAACATCGTCGAGTGGCTAGTCCTGGTTGAGGATTCGGCTCACCCTGAAAAAGTCCCCGTGCACTTCGACCACCTCATCGCCTTGCTCGATGGCTATGAGTCAATCCGCCCTCTCAGCGACGAGGAAGCATTAGCACTCGCCCCCATGACAGCTCTATGTCACGCCGAGTTCGCACTCTCTGAAGCAGATTATTTTCTCGGCGTGCTTCACTCTCAGCAGAAGGCCGCCATGGCCCACGATGGCTGGCTCATCGGCCACGCCCGCTGGTTCAAGGGTGACGCAGGCAAACGGCTACTCGATTTCCTGGGGCAATGGGCGCACATGCCGCGCAAGCGGAGAGTGGAAAGTCAATGATCGTGGCAAACCTGCAAAACTATCTCTCCGCAAACTGGGTCGAACTCGCCGGCTTTGTCACCACATCCGTCGGTATCTGGCTCACCACCAAGCGCCTGCTCATCTGCTGGCCCGTCATACTCGCCGCAGACATCTTTTATCTGATCGTCTTCTATCGGTCGCGTCTTTATTCCGACGCACTGTTACAGGTCTTCTTTATCGTGTTCACGCTCTACGGCTGGTGGCACTGGTGGCGTGGCGCGCGCCAAGATGGCGAAGTGCGCCTCGTTCCACTCAGCCTGCGGGGATGGATCATCGGTTTGCTCGCCGGCGCCATCGGGTCCTTCGCGCTCGGCGGGCTGATGCGTCACATTGGCGCGGCCCTGCCGTATCTCGACGCAGCCCTCACCAGCTTCAGCCTGGTGGCAAGCTGGTGGGAGGCACGGAAGCACACTGCCAACTGGTGGCTGTGGATCGTGATCGACGGCATCTACATCGGTGAATACGCCTACAAGGCCCTCTGGCTTACATCCGTGCTATCCGCCGTACTCGTCATTCTCGCCGTGATAGGCCTGCGCGACTGGCAACGTGCCGCAAAATCCGCCTAAACCGCCAGTTGCACCGCATTGTGCAGCGGCTCGCCCGCAATGTAGCGACGCAGCTCTTCCGCGGCCGTCTGCACAGCGCGCGGCGCAAACTGCGGCGTCGACCCGGCAACATGCGGCGTCAACAATAAGTTCGGACACTTCCACAACGGATGCCCATCCGGCAGCGGTTCCGGATCGGTCACATCGAGCGCCGCCCGAATCCGTCCCGCGTTCAAGGCCTCCACCAACGCATCTGTATCCACAATCGGACCGCGCGCCGCATTCACCAGCAGTGCCCCCTGCGGCAGCAGCGCAAGCTGCTTTGCGCCAATCAGCCTGATCGACTCCGGCGTGGCCGGCAGTATCAACACCATCACCTGCGCCCGCGGAAGCAAGCTATCAAGCTCGCTTACCGCATGCACTTCAGGCTCTGTCCGCGGACTGCGCGCCACGCGCACCAATTCCACATGGAACGGCTCCAGCATCCGCTCAATCTCCTGGCCAATAGCGCCGTAACCAACCATCAGCACCCTCTTGCCAGTCAGCTCTTCCAACATCACCGGCGGATATAATGGCCGCTTGTCGCCGCTGATCGCCGCGTAATTTGCGCTGGCCTCAAACCGCTTTTTCCATTGGCCCGCACGCTGCACCTCAAGATAAAACGGGAAGTACTTCAGCATCGCCAAAATCGACGACACGGTCCACTCCGCAGTCGAAACATTGTGCGCGCCCCGCGCATTGCAGATCGTCACACCCGGCCCAACCGTCCTGGGAATCCACTCCGTCCCCGCCATCAATGACAGCACAAGCTTCACTCCGCACAGGCGCGGCCATAGCTTCATAGCGCGTGTCGGATAAGGGTCGGGAAGCCAGACGTCGATCTCCACCTCTGGCCCAGGGCCATCGGCCAGCGGTACAAGTTCCACGTCCGCAGGAAAATCATGAAAAAGATCAGCAGTTAAAATTGCCGGATATCCAACTCGTAGCATTCTCACACTCAGCCCGCTGGTTGCGGACGCTTCCTATTGTGATGCTAAATGGAGCGATGAGACTCAGGTGTGTCCTGCCTCACGCTATTACAGTGAGGCGAGTCACTCGCCAAATCGGCCGGCGATGCGATCATTAAGCCAGAGAATCATCGAGGACGCTTTCGACTTATGCGCCTGAAAGCAAACAAGACGTGGTCCCAACAGCAGCTGGCCCTAAAACTGCGCGTCGAAGAGTCCGGCCTGCTGTCCTGGGAACATCAGCGTTTGCTCATCCTTGCCGCCAAAACCGCACTGGCCGCCACTCTGTGCTGGTGGCTTGCGCAATGGTTCGGCCTGCATGACGGCTACTGGGGCTCGATCAGCGCCATCATCGTCCTCCAGTCCAACGTCGGCTCCACGGTCACCGCCTCGCGCGACCGCATCTTCGGCACACTCATCGGCGCAGCCCTGGGCTTTTCCTTCTCACTTTTTGGGGTCCTCCCCTGGAACTATATTCTCGCTGTCCTTGCCGCCATCCTCATTTGCGGTCTGCTCGGCCTCCGCAGCAGCTCTCGCCTTGCCGGCGTAACCATCACCATAGTCATGCTGGTCCAGAAAACTGGTCCCCGCTGGTCTCTCGCGTTCGACCGTGTCAGCGAGGTCATGCTGGGAATCTTCGTCGCCCTCGCCGTCACCACATTGGTGCTCCCTGACCGCGCTCGCCTTCGCCTCCGCGACGGGTTGGCACAGGAGTTCCTCGTGCTTGGCTCTTTCTTCGAGGCCATTCTGCAAGGCTTTCGCGGCGCGCCTGCTGAAAACCTCTCCGCTCTCCGGGAAGATGCGCTGGCCCTGCTGCGCGGCAACAATCAACTTCTGCTCGCAGCGCGCAACGAGCCTTCCGGCGGCCCAGGCTGGCGAGAAGGCCTGAACATGCTCTCGCAGTTTGGCCGCTCACTTTTTGATGCGCTCGTGGCCCTCGAGTTCTCCGTCAAAGACAGCCATCACGACGCCTACGCGCAGCGGTTGGAGCCGGAACTGGGCAAGCTGGCCGTCGACATTCGCAGCGGCTTTCACCACGTTGCCGGCCGAATTCACGCCTGGCGGTTCGATGTCCCTCCGCCGCACATGAGTTTGGAAGAGGACATCGCGCACCTTGAGACCCGCATGGACCAGGTGCGCCACACCGGCCTCGGTTTCTCGCAAGCGGAAATTCTGCGCGCTTACGCCGTACAACTGCATCTCAAGCAGATCGCACTGCTGCTCCGCGCCTCTCGCGTTGAAACCAGCCGCGCCATCGGCGAATCGAAGGATTAAGTGCGCTCGCTATTTGAGAAACTTGCGCAGAGCCTCCACGGAGTCCTCAATCTCCTTGATCGTGATGGCGTAACCAAAGCGAAGATGCCCCTCTCCCTGCGCGCCAAATACTGAGCCTGGAATCGTTGCGATGTGCGCCTGGTCCAGCAGAATCTGCGCTGCCGTGCGGCTGTTTTTGTGGATCTTCTCAACGTTCGGGAACGCATAAAATGCGCCTGCCGGCGACGCACATTCGAGGCCAACATCGTTCAGCCCCGCCACCAGCAGGTCGCGCCGCTTGCGATACTCCTCGCGAATCGCCGCAATCTCCGCCTCCGGCATCTTGAGCGCCTCAATCATCGCGTACTGCACGGGCGTTGCAACGCCATTCGTCGAGTAAAGAACAATCTTGCGCAGCGCCGTCATGAACGGCTCCTGGGCCACCGCATAGCCGGCGCGCCATCCCGTCATCGCATAGGTCTTCGAGAAGGTAAAGCAGGTAATCGTCCGCTCCGCCATCCCCGGCAGCGAAGCAATCGACACATGCTCCCCCTCGTACACGAGGTCTTCATACGCTTCGTCGGCGATCACAATCAGATCGCGCTCAATTGCGAATGCGGCAACATCCTCGGCCTCTGCGCGCGTAAACACAAGCCCGCTCGGATTCTGCGGCGTGTTGTAGTAGATGGCCCGCGTCTGCGGCGTGGAGAACTGCTCCAGCGTATTCCGTATCCCGTCGCGCCGCGCCATACTCGTCGGCACCCGCAGCGGCCGAGCCTGCGCCCCGGTTATCAAGTCGGCAATCGGCGTCCAATAGGGCGAAAACACAAGCACATCGTCACCCGGATCAAGCACCGACTGGAAAGCTCCATACAACGCCTGCGACCCGCCCACCGTTGCAATGACCTCATCGGTGGTTACATTGAGCCCATTCTTCACTGCCAACTTTTCCACCAGCGCCCTGCGCAAAGGTAACAATCCGGAGGACGCAGCATAGTGCGTCTGATTCTCTACCAGCGCCTGAATCGCCGCGTATTTGATCTCGTGCGGCGTTTCGAAGAACGGCTCTCCTCCATGCAGCGAGTGCACCGCAACGCCTTGTCCGCGCAGTTCCATTACCTTGTTGCGAATCTGCACGATGTCGGAAAATCCAACTTCGTCCAACCGCTTCGCCAGTCTGATTCCGCTCTGCTTCGTCACCATGATTGCGCACCCTTTCGAATAATGGCAGGGAAGTTCCTGCTTTCAGCATATCCGATTCGACTTTTGCTTCTGGCTGGATACGTGCACTCCATCTCAGAATCGGCGGAACCGTATCAAACTGCGAGCAACTCCGTGTAAATGGCCATCCCCACAACCGCATCTGCACCCACGGCCTCCAGCGCATCCACCTCCTGCTGGCTCCGAATGCCTCCCGCCACAATGAGTTGCCGCGCGGTCAATTGGCGCAGCCTCGCCGCCGTGTCAATCGGAAAGCCCTGTAGCATCCCCTCACCATCCACATGCGTGTAGAGAAACGCAGCCACATGCGGCTCAAGTGCCGGAATCGCATCGTCCGGCGTCAGCGCCACCTGCGCCTTCCATCCCTTCACCGCAATGCGCCCATTTTTCGTATCGATCCCCGCAACCACTTGCTCAGCTCCCACGCTCGCCGCTAACTCTGCCGCAAACTTCGTGTTTACTCCGCCCTCCGCGGAAAACAGAGCCGACCCGATAATCACGCGCTTCGCCCCCGCATCCAGAACCTGCCGCGCTTGGTCAATCGAGTGAATCCCGCCACCTACCTGCACCTGCAGACGCTTGGCAATCTGCGCAACAAGCTCCGAATTCTGCCCCTGCCGCATCGCCGCGTCCAAGTCGATCAACTGCACCAGCGGAAACCGCGCGAACTTCTCAATCCAATAGTCGAAATCGTCGAACGCCAGGCGAAGCTTCTCGCCCTGCACCAGCTGAACAATGCGCCCGCCCAGCAAATCAATTGAAGGAATCAGCATGGAAGCCTCACAGAAATCCCAGCGCGCGCCAACTCTTCTTTGAGTGACCGCGCGCTCGAAACGCCAAAATGAAAAATGCTCGCCGCCAGCGCCGCGTCCGCCTTGCCGCGCCCGAACACGTCAACAAAATGATCCACCGTCCCCGCGCCGCCCGAGGCAATCACGGGAATACTCACCGCCTCGCTCACCGCCGCAGTCAGTTCGCAATCGAATCCCGTTCGCATCCCATCGGAGTCCATCGACGTGAGCAGAATCTCGCCCGCCCCACGCGACTCCGCCTCGCGCGCCCACTCGACAACTCGCCGCCCCGCAGGCTTGCGCCCGCCCTGCACAAACACCTGCGCATCCCTGACCGGATCTGCCGCCTCCGGATTGCGCCGCGCATCAATCGCTACCACCACCGCCTGCGCGCCAAAGCTGCGCCCAATCGCATCAATCAGCATCGGGTCAGCCAGCGCAGCCGAGTTTACGCTCACCTTGTCCGCCCCGGCCTCAAACACCTGCGCCGCATCGTCGGCCGAGCGAATCCCGCCGCCCACGCAGAACGGCACAAACAGTTCGCGCGCCGTCCGTCGCACCGTATCCAGCAGCGTTGCGCGCCCCTCGTGCGTCGCCGTTATGTCCAGCAGCACAATCTCGTCCGCGCCCTCGCGCGCATGCCGCGCCGCCAGCGCCGCCGGGTCGCCCGCATCGATAATGTCCACAAACTGCACGCCCTTCACCACGCGCCCCGCATGCACGTCAAGACAGGCAATAATTCGCTTGGTGATCATGGTTTTTCCTTCGGAAATCGCCGCGAAATCAGATCCTCGAGTTCACCAAGTTGTTCCGCTGAAAGAACGTGGATTGGTATCCCAAGAAAAAGCATGTCCGAAAGGTACAAGAGGATGATCTTCTTGCTCCGTGCCACCGCGCAGATGCCCGCCCAGTAGTAAGTTGCATCACCAATTCCTGGCCGAGTCGAGACAATTCGCTCAGCATTGATATCCAGACTGTATCCGGGGCCGTCCGCAGAAGGAGGAAAGATCCCTTTAAAGCTCTTCCGGATTGCAAATTGTCGCACCAGGGGCAGGATGATTGCGATGATAACGAGCGTACCCACAACCAATAACAGGTTATCAACCGCCTCTGCATCGCCAATCAGGTGCAGATAAGCAAGCAGCGCTACACCGAGGAACGCAAGAGTTGGAAAGACGAAATCGTAGATGAAGTAATGGATGCGCCTTCCCAACTTTTGGTGTGCGTGAACCCGCAGCGCGTCCTTCCAGTCTGTCAGTGTGATTTTGTAATCCAGCTGCATTAATTTACCCCCAGAAAATTCCGCAAAATCTTCAGCCCCGTCTCCCCCGACTTCTCCGGATGAAATTGCACCCCCATCACATTTCCCCGCTCCACAGACGCAGCAAACGGCTCAATGTATTCCGAAATCGCCGCCGTATCCGCGGTAATTGGTGCCTTATACGAGTGCGTGAAATAAACAAACTCCCCCGCCTCAACCCCCGCCAGCAGCCGCGACCCACCCCGCACCTCAAGCGAATTCCACCCCACATGCGGAACTTTTTCGGAGCCCTCGGGGAACCGCACAACCTGCTCTCGGAAATGACCAAGCCCCGACTGCTCGCGCGCCTCACTCGACCCCGCATACAGCCACTGCATCCCCACGCAAATACCCAGGAAAGGAACGCCGCGAGCTATCGCTTTCCGAATCGCGCCAGTAAGTCCGGTCGCATCCAGCCGCTCCGTTGTCGCAAAATGCCCAACCCCCGGCAACACGATCCGCTCCGCATTCTCGACCGTCGCGACATCGCTGTCCGTTACCTCCGGCTCAGCGCCCAGGTGTCGCAGTGCCTTCAGCACCGAAGTCAGATTTCCCGCCTTGTAGTCGACAACCGTTACTCGCATCAGAGCAGCCCCTTGGTCGATGGCAGCATGTCGCCCAGCTGCTTGTCGCGCGAACAGGCCACCCTTAGCGCCCGCGCAAACGCCTTGAAGATCGCCTCAATCTTGTGATGATTTGACCGCCCGTACATCGTCTTCACATGCACATTGGCCCGCGCCCCACGTGCAAATCCCTCAAAGAAATCCGTCACCAGTTCGGTCTGAAGATCACCCACCAGCCGCGTCCGCACCTTCGTGTCCACAGCAAATGCCGCGCGGCCAGAGAGGTCCACCGCAGCTATTGCCAGCGTCTCGTCCATCGGCATCAGAAAATACCCAGCGCGCAAAATCCCGCGCTTGTCTCCCAGCGCGCGATCGAACGCCTCGCCCAGCGCAATGCCCACGTCTTCCACTGTGTGGTGCTGATCCACATCCAGATCGCCATCGCATTTCAACTCCAGGTCGAAGGCTCCATGCCGCGTAAACAACTCCAGCATGTGATCGAAGAACCGAATCCCCGTTGACACCTTGTACTGCCCGCGCCCCTCAATGGTCAGATGAAGCGCAATCCGCGTCTCCGCCGTATTCCGCTCCACAATTGAAGTGCGTTTGTCCGTTATCGTGTCGAGTTTCGCTTTCTTTACTGTCGTCATTTCGCGTGTACTCCCAACTTCAAATCCTGCGCAGCCTTGCCCAATGCAACGACAGCAAGGTGCATCTGCTCGCGCGTCCCAATCGTTACGCGAACTCGCCCATCACACCCCGGATCACTTGATCGATCCCGCACCAGCACACCCGCAGCCCGCATCTGCTTCACAAACTCCACGTGCCGCGGGCCAATATCCACCAACACAAAATTCGCGCTGGTCGGCCACCGTCGCAGTCCCTCAGCATCCAGCGCCGCTTCAAACTCCCCGCGCGCCGCAAGCATTTCGCTCACATACCAGTCGAGATAGGCCGCATCCTCAAGCGCCGCCGGCAAGCAGGCCAGGGCAACCGAGTTCACGCTGTAAGGCGAAAGCACGCGCCGCACCCAGCGCATCATCTCCACTGCTCCAGCCAGCACTCCCACCCGCAATCCCGCCAGGCCGTAAGCCTTTGAGAACGTGCGCGCCACCATCAGATTCGGAACCGATCCAATCAGATCGATCACCGTCTCGCCATGGAAATGAAAATACGCTTCGTCCACCAGCACCACGGCATGCGGCGCCCTCCGCGCAATCTCAAGCAACTGCGCTCGCGTCGCAAAAGAACCGGAGGGACTGTTGGGATTGGCGATTGCAATGATCTTCGTCTTCGCCGATATAGCATCGAGCAGTCGCTCGAATGGAAAGACCAAGTCATCGCCAGCCTGGACTGTAACCACCCGCGCATCTGTCGCCGAAGCATAAACCTCGTACATTGTGTACGTCGGCACCGGAAGCAGTAACTCGTCGTCGGTTTCAAGAAACGCCTCAAAGAGAACATGAATCGCTTCATCCACACCATTGGTCAGCGCCACTTGCTCAGCCGCGAGCCCCAAATGCGCGGCAACCACAGCCTCCACCGGTTCGCGCTCCGGATAGCGCGTCAAAGCTCCCGCCGAAATGCCGCCAATCACCTCGCGGACGCACGGAGAGCATGCAAATGTATTTTCATTAAAGTCGAGGCGAAGCAAATCGCGGCAACCCAACGGAGGGTGATACTCCTTCATCGCCTGGACGCGGCGGCGTGGCGCTGGACTCACGTATGAGATCGAAGCAATACCTGATTCTGTCATGCCGACCTCCGCTTCCTGAGCCGCATGCGAATAGCATCCGCATGCCCACTCAGCCCTTCCGCATCCGCCAGCAGCGCCGCCTTCGGCCCCAGTTCTCGAAAAGCCTGCGCTCCGTATTGCTGCACAGTAATCAGCTTCACAAAATCGTTTACGCTCAACCCGCCGCGCACCCGCGCCATGCCGCCCGTTGGCAGCGTGTGATTCGGCCCGGAGATGTAATCTCCCATCGGCTGCGGCGACCAGCGCCCGATAAACACCGACCCCGCATTCCAAATCCAATCCAGATCGCTAGCCGCATCCACCGTTAGATGCTCAGGCGCCAGCCGATTCGTAATTCCCTGCGCCTCTTCAATATTCGCCGCGACAATCACCAGTCCATTGCGAGTTAAAGCTTCACGCGCAACCGCGTTCCCGCGGCTCTGAGCCTTTGTTGCCGCAATCACTTCCTTCGCAAGATCCGCACGCGTTGTGACAAAAATCGCAAGCGCCTCAGGGTCGTGTTCCGCCTGTGCAACGAGGTCACCGGCAATGTCTTCCGCGCGGCCTCGCTCGCTGATCACAACAATTTCCGTCGGTCCCGCCAACATGTCGATCGCGCAATCGAACGCCACAAGTCTCTTGGCAGCTGTCACGTACAGATTGCCCGGTCCCACAATCTTGTCTACTCGCTCAACCGTCGCAGTTCCATACGCCAGCGCGGCAATTGCATGCGCACCGCCCAGCCGATAGAACTCAGTAATTCCCAACATGTGCGCCGCGGCCAGCGTCTCCAGCGCGGGCTTTGGCGACACCACAACGACCCGCACAACCCCCGCCACCTGCGCGGGAATCGCCGTCATCAGCAGTGTTGACGGCAGCGGATGCCTCCCGCTCGGCACATAGCACCCAACCGAGCTGAGCGGCCTCACCAATTGCCCAGTCATCAGGCCAGGAATCGGCGAATCGCTCCAGGATGCCGGAAGCTGGCTAACAGCAAATGCGCGAATCTGGATCGCCGCCTTCGACAGTGCATCGCGCATCGCAGGGCTCGTCGCATCCCAGGCCGCGGCCATCTCCTCCGCCGAAATCCGAACCGCGCTCCTGTCCTGCAGCCCATCGAATTCCACCGCATAACGAAATAGAGCGCGGTCCCCTTGCTTGCGCACATTGGCAACAATGCGCCGCACGGCCGGAAACACCGCATCCAGCGCCGCGCCCCCGCGCCGTTCCAGCGCGGCAAGCGTTGCCTCCGCCTGCCGCCCCCCGCGTCCTTTTGTCCGGATCGTTTTCATCGCATCTCCCGGCTTACAGCACTACCTTGTTCAGCGGATACTCAACAATGCCTGTGGCCTTCGCTGCCTTCAGGCGCGGAATCACATCGCGAGCCACGCGTTCTTCCACGATCGTGTTCACCGCTACCCACTGCGGATCGCTCAACTGCGAAACGGTCGGCGAATTCAACGCAGGCAATACAGCCAGGACAGTCTCCAGATCTTCGCGCTTCACGTTGAGCATCAGGCCCACCTGCGACTGCGCGTCAATCGCGCCGCGCAGCATCATTGCAATCTGGTCGAGCTTGGTGCGTTTCCACGGATCGGCCAGCGTGGCGCGCCCCGCAATCAAGTGCGTCTCGCTCTCCATCACTGTGTCGATAATCTTCAGATGATTCGCCTTCAGCGAACTCCCCGTCTCCGTGACTTCCACAATCGCATCGGCCAGCATCGGAGGCTTTACCTCCGTCGCGCCCCAACTGAACTCCACCTTCACATTCACGCCCTTCGCCGCAAAGTAACGTTTGCTGGTCTCCACTAGTTCTGTCGCAATGATCTTGCCCTCAAGGTCTTCGGCCTTCTCAAATCCGCTGCCCTCCGGCACCGCCAGCACCCAGCGCACCTTGCGCCGACTCTGCTTCGCATAAGTCAGCGAGGTCACGCTGGTCACGTCAAGGCCGCTCTCCACAACCCAGTCGATTCCCGTCAGCCCAGCATCCAGAACACCGTGATCCACATACCGCGCCATCTCCTGCGCGCGAATCAGCATGCACTCAATCTCAACGTCGTCGATGGAAGGAAAGTAAGAGCGACCGTCGGCATAGATATTCCAGCCGGCGCGTTTAAACAAGGCAATCGTTGCATCCTGCAGACTGCCCTTCGGTATGCCGAGTCGAAGCTTGTTAGCCACGGGATTCCTCTTTCTTGTTTGTTTCAGAATTGTTGTCAAGCGCAATGGCCCGCGTAAAGCAGCTCACGGTTCCCTCGTGGCACACCAGTCCATCGCCTTCAACCACCACCCAGAACAGCAGCGTATCGTTGTCGCAATCCGTCGCGGCGGAGACAATGCGCAGCCGGTTGCCGCTCGTCTCGCCCTTCATCCACAGCTTCTGCCGCGTCCTGCTCCAGAACGTCACAAAGCCCGTCTCAAGTGTTTTGGCGTAGCTGACGGGGTTCAGAAAGCCCAGCATCAGCACGTCGCCCGTCGCTGCATCCTGCACTATCCCGGGAACGAGTCCGTCCATCTTTTCAAAGTCAATTACCTGCATATCATTGTTCATTTCTTATCCTGATTTCGGTTTTGTCAATTCCGTGTGCGCAGCAAAAAGCCCGCCGGCATTGGTCGCCGGCGGGCTTTTGAATCTCTCGATCTGTTTGGCCTTGCTTACATCAAGCCATAGCAGTCCGCCGGCATGGAGGTCCCATGATGATGGTGGTGACGGTGATGGCGGTGGCTTTGCATCTGATTGAAACGTTACGGGAAGACGGGGTAGGGTGTCAAATGCGCTTTTGTCTTGATCCCGCAAAGCGCGCCGACTAAACCTTCTCGACTGCCGACGCCGGAGCTTCCGGCCTCGCGTTCATGTCCTTTTGGAGCAGGTCAATGACGCGCTGGTACAAGCGGTTCCGCACCCCGAACCGTTCGGATGCGCGGGTAACATAGCGAACCAGGATTTCGATGCCCGATCCGGACGGACGCTGACTCACCTTCGGCGCGGCGTTAAACCGGCTCAGGCCATCGTCGCGCGTACCGCGTTTCCATTCATTTTCCGCGATGCGGGAGTTCTCTTTCGTTTCCTCCTGCACCGCCTTGCGGATGCGCTCCACCATCGGCTCCGTCTCGTCGGACAGGGGCAGGTTGACGGAAATCTCGTCCCACATCCACTGTCCGGCAGTGGAGAAATTGAAGTACTTCCCGCGAATCGCGAAACTGTTCATGAAGGTAATGCGACGGCCGGTTGGATGACCTCTGTCTGCCAGATCCCCCGTCTCAAGCAGCGTAGTGCTCATCAAGCCTATCTCGGTCACCTCGCCGCCCACCCCGTCGATTTCAACCCAGTCGCCCATGCGAATACCGTTCTTGCCCATTAAAACGAACCAGCCAAAAAACGCGAGAATGAAATCCTGCATTGCAATGGTAAGCCCGGCGGTTGTCAGGCCGAGGATGGTCGACATTTGCCGCGGCCATCCGAAAACGACCAACAGGATCAGCAGTCCCCCCACGCACTGGATCGCCAATTGCAGCACGGAACGCAAGGTTTGCATCTGCTTCCGGTCGATTGCCGGATTGGCCATCAGCCGCCGCACCAGAGCATCGCACAGCACGACACAAATGAGGATGAAGGCTATGAGCGACAGAGACTGCAGGATCAGATGCAAAACGATGCGATGTTGCAAAAGAACCTGGGCAGACCACTTACCGTATTCGGCAGCAAGTTGCTGCTCCGTTTGAATGCGATCACCACAAATGGAGAGAAGCTGGGTCCGCTCTCCTCTTTCCTTTATGCTCGCCAGCCGCGATACATGGTCCGACGGGCCAACATCTGCCGGTGCCGTGCTCGGTTGACCCATGGCCTCAAAAGTCTTGTGTTCCGCATTCAGTGTGACAATATCGGCTTGCGCCTGCTGCATGGCCTCCTGGACCAGTTTGTAGCGGTCCAGTTGATTGGACCACGCTGCAACCCGGGTCGCCAGCGTGCTGTGGTGCTTGGCGGAAACAACCGCCCCCTCTTCAGGGCCATGCGGTTCGCTGTCGTACTTTTTCATCAGCGCTTCATGTGCATTCAGTTCGCTTTGGATCTGGGCGCGGTTGTCGCCCGATGCGCGATCCAGTTCCTGCTGCGCATCGGCCAGTTGGTCAGTGTCGAGTCCCAACTGCGCTTTGGCAATGTCAAGGTCATCATCACCCGCAGGGGGTTGCGTGGCATCTTGAGCCGGAGCGGCTCTCGGATGGGATGCGCGGGTAAGGCCATCGACGGTTGCCTGGTCATCCTTGACGAACTGTTGAAGCTGTTCGACATTCTGCGAGAGCGCAAGCGCCTCACCTGAAAGGTTGAGATGCTGCGCGCGGATGCTGGCCACGCGCATTGCCGAAGCAAAGGCCTGGTCGACTTCGTGGTCGGCCAGCCTCTCGGCCTCGCGAGCATGCTCGTTTTCCTCGGCCGTTACAGCGAGCGGCGCAAGAGCCTCCGCCGTCTGCCAGGGACGCAGATCGACAAGTGTCTTCTGCTTGTCTACCAGGCTTGCGACGTTGCCCCGCCCCGATAGGAACGGAAGATGCGCCATCGCGTCCCGTGTAGTCCAGGAGAAAGCCATGCATAGAACCAGCACAATAATTAGGACGAGAAGAAAGGTAAGGCCGGGCCGGCTAAAGGCGCGATTCCGTGCGCCCTTCGAATCGATAGCTGCGGGAGAGGGTGCCATAAATCAATTGTGGCAGGTCGATCATCGGTTCAGAGGTTCAAAGATGGCCAGCGGAACCTCTTTGAATGCAAATTCCGGGGGGTCCGGGAATTTTATTTCCGGCGAACAAAATGCGAATGGCTGATGCACTGTTTGCAACCATCAAGATTTCGATAGGAGCTTGCTATCGGTTGGGCCGGGACGCACAATAATGACATGCGGATTCGAGCAAGATGCGCGGCGCTCACTGTCGCCGCCCTGTGCCTCTGCGCTGCCGGACTAGCGCAGTATCAAGACCGCGACAGCTCCGGCGCTTCGCCCACCTCAGCCTCCGCGCCGCCCCCCGAGCAGCGTGTCGACATCAACCATGCCAGCCTCCAGGACCTCGTAAAGGTTCCCGGCCTCACCGTGAGTTGGGCGGGCCGCATAGTTCGCTTCCGGCCCTACCGCACCAAGCAGGATCTCGTCGACAAAGGCGTTGTAAGTTCAGCAGTCTACGACCGCATCAAGGACTTCATTATCGCTCACCACGAAAAACCCTGACAGCCTGCGTTACGCGGTTATTGGTGCACTGGCCGGCTTGTCTCCGCGGCGCAGTAACCGGCTCAGGATCACGTAGAGCACAGGAATAAAGAACAGGTTGAGCACCGTGGACAGAAGCATGCCGCCCACAATCGTCGTCCCCACAGAACGCCGCCCCAAGGCGCCCGCGCCGGTAGCGAAAACCAACGGAAGAACGCCGAGAATGAATGCGAACGAGGTCATGAGAATAGGACGCAGACGCAGTTCGCCGGCCTCAATGGCAGCCTCTGCAATGGAGCGGCCCTTCTTGCGCAACTGCTCGGCAAACTCGACGATTAGAATCGCGTTCTTTGCTGAAAGGCCAATCAGCATGACCAGGCCAATCTGGCAGTAAACGTCGTTCGATTGGCCGCGCAAAGCAACCAGGCCAAGGGCTCCGAGAACTGCCATTGGAACGGCCAGAAGAATAATAAAGGGCAGCGCGAAGCTTTCATATTGCGCGGAAAGCGTGAGGTAGACGACCAGAATTCCAAGGCCGAAGATGATGAGCGCCTTACCACCGGATTCGATCTCGTCCAGCGCCAGGCCAGTCCACGCATAATCCATCCCAGGCATCATTTGCCGCTTCGCCAGGTCCTGCATGGCGGTCAAGCCCTCGCTAGAACTGTAGCCCGGCGCTGCGGAGCCATCAATTTCAACCGACCGGAAAAGATTGTAGTGCGTAATCACCGGTGGCCCTGAACTCTCGGATACAGTCGCCAGGTTGTCCAGGGGAATCATCTGTCCTGAGTCGGAGCGGACGTAAAAGTTGTGCAGGTCCTTGGCGTTCATACGGAACGGTTGGTCCGCCTGCGCAAACACACGATAGGTTCGGTTGTTGTAGTCGAAGTCGTTTACGTACTCCGACCCCATAAAAACGTTAAGCGTAGTGGTGATCTGCGACAGCGGAATGTTCAGCGACTTGGCCTTTTCGCGGTCAATGGTGACAAGAATCTGCGGATCGTTAGCGGAAAATGTCGTTTGCAGTCCGGTCAAATCCTTACGCTGTCGGCTCGCGCCTACGATCTGGTGCGCAACACGGTCCAAATCGGTTAACGTGTTCCTGCCCTGATCCTGAAGAATGAATTGGAAGCCGCCAAAGGCTCCCACGCCGTTTACTGCGGGCGGCTGGAAGATGGCCACGATCGCGCCCGGAATCTGAAATAATTTCGGGGAAAGGTCCGCTACAATGTCGGCGGCAGAGTGGCCTTTCCCTTTGCGCTCATCGGATGGTTTGGTGGCCAGAAAGATCAGTCCTTGATTGGCGGCGTTCCCGGAGAAGCTAAATCCCATCACGGCAAACGAACCAACCACATCCTTATTCTGCGAGATGACTGCCTGCGCCTTGTCGGCGATGGCACTGGTATAGGACAGCGACGCTCCGGGCGGCGCTATGACCAACCCAATCAAGTATCCCTGGTCTTCCTGCGGAATGAATCCAGTGGGAACGTGGGTGTACATCCACGCGGCGCCGCCAAGACCTGCGAAAAAGAGAAGCAGAATCAAATAGCGCAGCCGCAGCGCACCATGGATCGCTCTGGCATAAGTGCCGCCCAGCCAACTGATTGCCGCATCCGCACCGTGGATGAACCCGGCAAAAGCGCGTGACACCGGACGAACATGAAGGAAATCCAGTTGCTTCGGACGGTCCTCTTCGCCACGGAGAAACATCGCAGACAACGCCGGCGAAAGGGTCAGCGCGTTGAACGCCGAGATGGCAATTGCAAACGCGATGGTGAGCGAGAATTGGCGATAGAGAATTCCTGTTGTGCCGGGGAAGAACGAAACCGGCACAAAGACCGCGATGAGCACGAGCGAGGTGGCAATGACAGCGCTGGTAACTTCACCCATGGCATGCGAAGTGGCCTCGTGAGGATCGGTATGCTCCATGGCGATATGGCGCTGAACATTCTCGATAACCACGATAGCGTCGTCAACCACCAGGCCTGTGGCCAGCGTGATGCCGAACAGCGTTAGCGAGTTGATTGAAAACCCAAAGACCTTGATGAACGCGAACGTCCCAATCAGCGACACCGGAATGGTGACAGCAGGAATGATGGTCGCGCGCCAATCAAGCAGGAACAGGAAGATGACGGCTATAACGATGGCGATAGCTTCAGCCAAAGTGACCAGCACTTCATGAATCGAATCGCCGACGATGGTAGTGGAATCGAACGCGATGGCGTACTCAAGCCCAGGCGGAAAGCTCTTGGAAAGTTCGAGCAGTGCGGCCTTTGCATTGCGGTCTACTTCCAGCGCGTTGGCATTTGAGAGCTGCTGCACACCGATACCGATTGCTGGAAAGCCGCTGTATTTGAGCGACGAACTATAATCCTCTGCGCCAACCACGGCGTGCCCAACATCCTTGAGAAGCACGAGGCCATTAGCCGAGTTCTTGAGAACGATGTTGTCAAAGGCCGCAGGATCGCTCAGCCGACCCACGACGCGAACCGGCACCTGAAACACCTGCTTATTATCCGACGGCGGCTGTCCGAGTTGTCCGGCAGGAATCTCCACATTCTGTTCCAGCAGCGCGTTAACGACGTCGGTCGCGGTGAGGCTCCGTGCTGCCATTTTCAGCGGGTCAAGCCAGATGCGCATGGCATACTTGCGCTCACCGAAAATTACCACATCGCCTACGCCCGGCACGCGCTTGAGAGCGTCTTTTACATACACATCCAGATAATTGGAAATGAACTCATTCGAATAGCGGTTGTCGCGCGTATAAAATCCCGAACCGAACACAAAATTCTGACTAACTTTGACAATGCTGATGCCGGCCGCGTTCACTGCCGAGGGCAACCGGCCCTCCACGCTGGCCACGCGGTTCTGCACATCCACGGCCGCGATCGAAAGGTCGTAGCCCGTCTGAAATGAAACGCTGATCGAACTCACGCCGCTGTTGGTGCTCGACGAACTGATGTAGCGCATCCCTTCCACGCCATTGATCGACTCTTCGAGAGGAATCGTGACCGCCTTCTCGACGGTGTCGGCGTTGGCGCCCACATACGAACTCGTAACGGATACCTGCGGCGGCGCAAGGTTTGGATACAACTCAATGGGGAGCGTCGGAATGCACACCGCTCCGGCAAGAATGATCAACAGCGCGCACACGGTGGCGAAGACTGGCCGACGGATAAAGAAATCTACAAACAAGGTATGCCTTCCTTTTATTGGCTGCTATGGGTCCGCGACAAAAACCGGGGTGCGCTGCCTGCCGTCCTCTGCTCCTGGGCGTATTCCGCTTGTTTCTCAGGCGCCGGGTAGTGGCGTAACAGGCATGCCGTTCACCAGAAACTGCGTGCTGGATACGATCACCCGATCCCCTGCTTTCAATCCCGACAAGATGGAATAAGTGTTGCCCACCGTGTCCCCGAGCGTCACCGGCGTCTGGATAGCCGCGGTATGGCCGCCCTGCTGCTGCGCCAAAAACACAAAACTCTGCCCGCCCTGCCGCGTCACCGCAAGGACCGGAACCACCGCCATTGGCGTCATACCCCAGATCACTCGCGCCCTCACCATCTGCGCGGTGCGAAGCAGTTCCGGCGTCGCATGCACCGGCGCCTTCACCAGAATTGCCTGCAATGTGGGGTCCACTTCCGGCGAAACAAAATCGATCTTCGACTTCTCCAGGATGTTCCCGTTGATGTCCGTCAGATCCACTTCCAGCCCCATCCGCACCTGGCCCGCGCGTTCCGTCGGAACATAAACATAGGCCTCAAGATCCTTATTCTCATCCACCGTGGTCAGCATCGTCGAGGAAGTTGCGTAGTCGCCCACATGCACCGGAACATCGCCCACTATGCCGTCAAACGGGGCGCGAATGCTGTAGTACGCAAGCTGCTCTTCCTGCGTCTTGGTCGTCGCCACGGCCGCCTGGTAATCCGCCTTCGTGTTCTGGTATGACTGCTCCGCCTGCTCATAAGCGTCGCGGCTGATAATCCCCGCATCAAAGAGCTTCTTCTGCCGCTCCTGCTCCAGCGTGTTGTAGTCGTACAGCGCCTTCTTCTGCCGCTCCGTCGCGCGCGACGAATCCACCGCCGCCTGCTGGTGCAGTGGATCGATGCTCAGGATCACCTGTCCCGACGCCACGTGGTCCCCGGAGTGAACGCGAATATCGGTAATCCTGCCATCCACCTGCGGCTGCATCGTCGCCGATCGCCGCGACTTGATCGTCGCGACAAACTCGCTGCTTTGCGCCACCGGCGTCAGCGAAACTGAAGCCATCTGCACCGGCATTCCCTGCATGCCTGCTCCAGCCGCCGGTGCAGCCGGCTTCTTCTGGCAGCCGGTCGCAGCCATGCCTGCCAACAATAAAAGTATGAGTCCCTGACTGCTTTTCAATGCATTGATCTTCACTTGGTCTTTCCTCTGTATCTGGTATTTTTTGCTCACGCCTGCCCTGACCGGTACCAGTGCATCTACCGTTTGGGTCGCCGGCTTGCTTCGTGTGGAGTGCCACTCTTGGCAGGCATGTCCGCTTCGCGGCCGAAACCTCTCCCGCAGCACCCAGACTCAGAAAATGCCTGATTTAGCTTTGACGTTTCGGGGGCACTCAATGACGCAAAATTCTCCGCCACCCAATCCTCAAAACGGAGGCATCCTCGCCCCAAACTCGTTCTTCCCTGATCTGAATCCTATTCCACCACACTAGGAGAGCGGTTAACATATCTTGCCAAATCACCAGCCCCTGCTCCAATCCGATACAGATCTGAGAGCTGTTTTTTGACACACCGGGCACAAGTTGATAGCCTTCATAAGGGCGCATCTGGCCAATGCGGATAATTCTTGCCCTTTAGCGTCCCCGTCGTCTAGCCCGGCCTAGGACACCGCCCTTTCACGGCGATAACACGGGTTCAAATCCCGTCGGGGACGCCAAATATTTCAATATAGGGGTATTTACTTGACGCCACCAGGCACAACAGGTTGTGGTTTGACCAAGGTTGCATACGGGGCGGGGCCAACCAGCACGGCTTGTTGAGCCAATCGATAGAATAGTTTGCCACGAGATTTGGATTTGCGGCGGTTGAATCGGAAGGTGAACTCATCCAAGTAAGCGTCCAGATGCTCCTGCCCAATCGCGCCCTGATGAGTTCCCAGCAGCCATCTCTTCAGCAGCGCGATCACACGGTGGACGCGCGGAAGCAAATGCTCTCCTTCTTCCTGACGGCTCTGTACCTGGCGGTCATGAACGTATCCATCCAAGCCAAAATAGCCTCTCCAGCCATCGGTTCGGACTGTGCTCCCCGGCGCAATCGCCTCTTGAATGAACCCGTGCAGGCTCAAACTGGACGCGTCTGGAATCACGCGAAGG
>Ga0302267_10000073_pt1 | contig 116778 bp, 93 predicted proteins | sample III_Bog_E1_3_FD_194555 | JGI IMG/M metagenome (GOLD analysis project Ga0302267, IMG submission 194555) | Peat permafrost microbial communities from Stordalen Mire near Abisko, Sweden - III_Bog_E1_3 | ecosystem: Environmental > Terrestrial > Soil > Wetlands > Peat | place: Sweden: Abisko... | reverse complement strand
GTGGGCTGACGATTACAAGAATGACCATCGCAGCACCGCGCCGTGGCACTTTACCGATATTCCCGGTCAGCAGGAACGCTATGACCGCATGCGCGATTGCCCCGCGCCCCCGGGCGATGCGAATGCAGCCATCCGCGACTGCAGCATTGACCGCATCGTCTACTTTGAGAATCAGCTCAGGAGTTCCACGCTCTCTCAGGACGAAAAACTCTTTGACCTGAAGATGCTGATTCACCTGATGGGCGACCTGCACCAGCCGCTGCACAACATCAGCGAAGCCAAGGGCGGCAACAATATCAAGGTCGTTGAGTTCGGCGCAACGAACTGTAACGGCTGGCCCTGCTACCTGGGATGATGGCCTGATCCAGCACCGCAATCTCAGTGAGAAGAAGTATCTTGCGCTGCTGGAATCCGAGATCAAGGATCAGCACCTGGAGCAGGAGGCCACCGTGGGCAATCTGGTGCACTGGGCCAATCAGGCACACGCCTACGCGCAGGATGCCTGGGTGCCCAACGGAGCCACGCTGAACAAGCAGTATTACGAGAAGAACATTGTGGTGGTCGACAGCCAGCTCGCGCTTGGCGGCCTGCGCCTGGCCAATGCCTTGAATGCCATCTTCACCACACCGCCCCCGGCAGCGGCTTCTGCCAAGTAGCGCAGAGCCAGAACCGGTTACAACTAGCAATGAATGCAGGAGGTCGTGGGTCAGTTTGGCGTTGAAAGGGCGCGGCTTGAGCCGCGCCGTGTGCCTCCGATAAGAAAGAGGGCTTTAGCCCCGGAGGCCATCTCCACCGGGGCTAAAGAGGATGCTGAAAAGTCGTCGCTTTGAAAGGGCGGGAGTTCAGTCCCGCAGTAACCTCCATCGCTCGAATGCGGCTTGAGCCGCTGAGGGACTATTCCCGGAGAGGACTGACTTTTTCAGCACCCTCTAGAGCCCGCAATGTTTTGGTCTGATTTTCGGACGACTAAAGCTCGTCCCTTTCAAAGCAAACCAAATTGACCCACTACCAGAAAGGGCCAGCCCGCGGGCTGGCCCTTTCTGTTGTGCTGCGGTTGAGGGTTAGAAGAAGAAGCGGCCGGAGAGTTCCATGGTGCGCTCCGTCAACTGGAACTGGGTGCTGTTCGCGTTGACGTAGGTTCCATAGTTCGGCTGCGCGACCAGGAAGTTGTTGCCGTTGGTGTTTGTCGAGCTGCCGCTTCCCGCAGGCGATCCAGTCGTGGCTCCGGGAGTACCGTACGCATGGGTGAAGGTGCCCGGGCAGTTCTGGTTTGAGGCTGTCGTCGTGCCGGTGTTCAGGCAGTATGCAGTCTGCGAGACCTTGGTAATGTTCTGGTGGTTGAGCAGGTTGTACACGTTCGCCTGAAGCTCCAGACGGGGACGCAGACCCCAGATAGTGGGCAGGAAGAAGTTCTTCGACAAGCGCACATCCACCACAGTGGACTTCGGCAGATAGGACTGGTTTCTGCCCAGCACGAGCAGCCGCGAGAGGCCGCCGGCACTGGCGCTGACGCCACCGGAACCGTTGGAACCCTGACCATAGCCGCCCGTGGGATTTGCGCCAGTAGTGACCGGCGTGTAGGGCAACCCGGTCTGCATCTGCACCAGAGGCGAAACCTGCCAGCCGTCGCCGACATACTTTGCCCATCCGTGGAAGTTAGTCTTCGGACGGTAGACCATGGAGCCGACGAAGCGCTGGCGCACGTCGAGCTGACCGTTGCCGTACTCATCCTTGACGCTGGTCGGGTCATACGGACCGCCGAACGGAATATCGTTGCCGATGTAGGGGTTGTAATCCAGCGAGTGTGCCCAGGTGTAGTTCATGTTGAACTGCAGGCTGTTGCTCATGCGCTTGTTCAGCTGCACCGCCAGCGCGTTATAGCTGGAGTTCAGGTTGCTGCTGATCTTTGCCAGACCATCCAGTGACAGGCCGAGGATAGTAGATTCCTTGGCGCCACTGGTATAGAAAGGCGAAACCGTCAGAATGCTGCCGGTCTGGTAGCCCTTCGCAGCCAGGGGTGACGGCTTGCCGCCGTGCGGATAGGTGACATAGTTGTTCGGCGAAGGCGTAACGCCATCTGCGTTGATGATGGTGTAGTTGTGGACGCTGGTGTTGGCCGCGCACGCCGTGGGATTGTAGAAGTCGCCTGAGCAGACATTGTTCTGGTCAAACGCGCCTTCCAGGTGACGGCCCAGCGAGGACATGTACATGACCGCGAAGACCGTGTTCCAGCCCAGATTCTGTTCCAGCGCAAGGTCAGTCTCCAGCACCTGCGGGTTCTGGAAGTTATTGGCGAAGTAGTTGATGGTCGGGCCGAAGGCGCCGCAGGCGGTCTGCAGCGTAGCTTCATCCGGCAGAAGTTTGGGCCAGGTGTAGGCCGAGCCGCAGCTGGAACCGCTCAGATGCTGCTGCGAACCCGCGCCCAGTTGCTGGTTGTAGGCGGAGGTAATGGCCGAGTTGATGATGCGGCCCGCATAAACGCCGAAGCCGCCACGCAGATGCGTCTTGCCATCACCGTACACGTCCCAGTTGAAACCAAAGCGCGGCTGAATGTTATTGCGATCATCCGGCTTGTAGTTCGTATAGGCAGCAATGACGGAGCCGATGCCCGTGGTGGAACCGGGATAGAGCGGCGTGGTTGCGGTAAGCGGATAGGGATTCGACGGAATGTATTCGTACTCGTAGCGCACGCCCAGAGTGAGGGTCAGACGCGGCAGAATGCGCCAGTCATCGGTCACAAAGCCGGCGTAGTCCGTAGTGGCGATGTTCGAAGACGGATTGCCGAAGCCCTGCAGGAATGAGGTGAAGTTCGGAGTGTAAGATGACGCGCCCAGATTGGTGGTGGCGTGCATATAGTCCGCGATGAAGTTCCACGAATACGGGAAGCGGTAGTCGCCGCTCTCGTCATAGAGCTGGTTGGCATAGTCGAAGACGCGGTTGATGTCCACGCCTGCCTTGAAGGCGTGCTTGCCGTGCTGCCAGGAGAAGATGTCTTCACCCTGCAGGCGGCTCTCCTTCGGATTTGCGTTGGAATCAAAGGTGGAGTACTTGCCGATGCGGAAGTAGTTGCTGGAGTCGTAGTAGTAGCCGATGCGGGTCAGCGGCAGGGCGGCCGGGTCAGACGGATTACCGGGTGCGCGCGACGCCAGACCGACTTCATTCGGTCCCGGCGAGCTGGCAAGCTGGTATTCAAAGTCACGGCCATACTGGAAGCGCAGCTCGTTCACCATGGAGTCGCCGATGTTCGTGGTCAGACGGGCGATACTGAAGTCCGTCTTCACATAGCTGTCGCCGAAGCTGTGGTTCCCGTAGTTAGTCGAAGACGCCGTCTGGTAGTTGCTGAAGCCGCTGGCGCGGAAGCGGCTGTACTCCAGCGTCAGACGGTTCCGGTCGTTGATCGCCCAATCCAGGCGCGGGAAGTTGTTCATCTGGTCAGCGCGGCGCGGCACTTCACCGGTGAACGACTGGATGATGCCCAGGCCCTGCGAGTAGTACGCCACGCCCGCGGCATAACTCACGCCCAGTGCATGCGCCACCTGGCAGGCGGCAAAACCGCCGCTGTCCGGTCCCTGGTTCTGCGGCTGACCGCTGGACGAGATGAACGTGGTGCCGTCTGAAGTGGTGTAGCCGCCGGTGGAGGTATTGCAGGCCTGCGCGCCGGTCAGGGCCACATACGCCTTGGCGAAGACGCCGTTGTTGATGGCGTTCTGCGTGAAGCGCGAGATGCCGGGATAGTTCTTGCGCTGCTGGTCATACGCGTAGAAGAAGAACAGCTTATCGCGGATGATGGGGCCGCCGAGGCCGAAGCCCCAGCTCTTGCGCCAATCCTTGGGCTTCACCACGTTGGTCACGTAGTTGCCGCTTCCTACAGGCTGCTCGGTGGTCACATTGGTATAGGGATTGGTGGAGCCGAAGGTGTTATCGCGGTCGAAGAAATAGGCCTGCCCATGGATCTGGTTGCCGCCGCTGCGGGTGACGGTGTTGGACACGCCGCCGGCTGCACGGCCGTATTCAGCCGAGTAGTTTGAAGTGTTGACCTGGAACTCCTGTACCGCGGCCAGTGCGAACGAGTAAGAAACCGTGGTGCGGCCACGCTGCTCAGAGAAGTAAGCCTGGTTGTCGTCCATGCCGTCGACGGTGGAGTTGTTCAGCAGGTAGTTCACGCCACGGAAGCTGAGCAGGCCAAGACCATCGGGATCGCCCACGATGACGCCCGGCGTAAGCAGGGCGAAGTTGGAGTAGCGGCGGCCGTTGATCGGCAGGTTGTCAATCATATTCTGATCGACGACGCTGGAGATTTCGGAAGACTGCGTGTGCATCAGCGGCGTCTCGTCCGTCACTTCAACAGTCTCCGTCACATTGCCCACGGTGAGCTTAGGCGAGATATCAGAGAGTGAGCCGACCGCCACGGGCACGAGATTCGCCTTGTAGGTCGCGAATCCCGGCGCAGCCACGGTCACGGTATACGTGCCCGGCTGCAGCTCCGCGATGCGGTAGTCGCCGCTATCCTTGGTGGTATCGGTGCGCGTCTCAGACGTCGCATTGTTCGTGACGGTCACGACCACGCCAGACAGGACTGAGCCCTTCTGGTCATAGATGGTACCGCCGATCGCGCCGGAAGTGGCCGACTGCGCGAACGCGGATATGGCGCCGCTGCATACAACGGCTGCGACGAACAAAACACACAATGCCTTCGAGATAATACGGCGCATCAAGGGCTCTCCTAAATAAATCCACTCTTTTGGCCTGTGTTACCAGACCAGTGTTAGAAACTGGCTGCGGAAGACCGGAAAGATCTTCCGCAGCAGCCGGTTTTATTACTTGATCGTGAGCGTAACGGTCGATGTCTGCGTCAGACCGTTGCCTGTCACGCCGGTGATGGTGACGGTGCTTGAGCCGGAGGGAGTTCCCGGAGCAGAGCCGCCAAAATCCTTACCGCAGCCCACCGTGCTTGCCATGGCCAGCAGGAACACCAGCGCCATCAGCACGCCGCTGTATTTGAGCGGCAACTTACGGCGGCGCAGCGTGAGCAGAAACGCCAGCAGAACCGCCGGCACCATACCGAGCGCACCCCACTTACCCCGGCCCATGGAACCGAAGCCGTAGATTACCGGCTGCGGCTGGGTGGTGGTGATGGAAAGCGCTTCAGTATAGGGACCGCCGCAGGGCGTGACCGAGATGGTGCTGGCCGCCAGCGTCGGGTCATTCGGGTAGAAGATGCACTGTGCGCCGGAGGGCAGGCCCGAGCACGAGAAGCTGATCGAGCCCGTGTAAGCCACCGGGGTGACAGTAAATGCATAGAGCGCGGTCGCACCGGCGCTCACCGTATTCAGCTGGGTAGACAGCGGCGAGATCGTGAAGCTGGGCGCGGACGAAACCACCGAACCGGTCGCCGAGGTAGACGTTGCGAAATTGGCATCGCCCACATACGTCGCATAGTAGGTGTGCGCCGTGGTGCTGGCCGGGAAGATATAGGTCGTGCTCGCCGTGTTCGCTGAATTCAATGAGCCGGCGCCAACCTGGGTGCCATCCACATAGAACTGAACCGTACCGGTGGCAGTGCCATTGATGGCGCCCCGCACCTTGGCCGTCAGGGTGGTTGCGCTGCCGCTGCCCGTGTTTCCGCTTACCGAGCATCCGCCCGCACTCAGCGAGACGGTGGTCTTGGTCGATGAGATCACGTTGGTATAGAAGCCGCTCAGCGGGAAGCTGCTGACCTTACCCAGTGAGCTGGTGATTTGCAGGGTGCCGGTGAAGAGGCCCAACGTGGTCGGATTGGCTTGCAGCGTCAGCAGGCAATCCGAGGTGCTGTCACTGTTCGACGTGCAGTTCGCCGCCGAGAAGGAGCCGACGGTGAAGTTGCTGGTTCCAGTGGTGATGGTTGCCGCGGTGACGGACGAGGAGAAAGTGTCACCTACATCAAAGTGAACTTCCAGCGTCTGCACCGGCTTGGAGCCGTTGATAATTCCAAACTGCGTACCGCTGGAGAGTTCGCGAATCAGGTTGTTATTGGCGTCTGCCAGCAGCAGATTGCTGTAGTTGTCGGCAAACATGTTATCCACGCCGTAGGACAGGCTCGCTCCGCTGCCGGTTACGAGTGAGAATGTCGCATTATTTGCAGGACAGTAATCGCCTACCGTATCCAGCGCATTACTGCAGAGCGTGGAGGATGCTCCCGCGACCTGATAACTGGTCTTGGACGAGCCATCAATGCGCCAGACCATGCCGTTGCTGGCGTCAGAGACATAGAGATTGGGCACTGTCGGATAGAGACCCTTGTCGATGGTCAAGCCGTAATCGCTGCCCATGGAAACCGTCTGTGCTGGACCACGCTTGGTCGTGGACGAACTGAGCTTGGTATTCGACGTACCGGCATACTCTGAGACGTAGCCTGCGCTGTTGACCAGAACGGTCTGGTACGGGTACGTATTATTCACGTATAGATTGCCTGCGGCATCGACGTTGACGTCGTAGGGGTTATCAAGATTAGTCGAGTTTGCGACCAATCCCGTGGCACCGGCTACGATCGCGTTGGAGGCCGGATAGTAGCAACCGCCGCGCGAACTGGTCGATGAAAAATTAGGACAATCCGTTGGGCTGGCGGCATTGGTCGCCGTCTTGGCGACAAGGTTTCCGTAGCCGAGCACCTTCGCAATCGTGCCCGCGGGGATGGTGACGTTATTCACAGTGATGGGCGTGGTCAGCAGATTCACCGCCATCACTGCCTGATCGCCTTCATTCGCAATGAAGAGCGCGCCCTTGCCATCCAGCGCCAGTCCATAGGGGAAGTTCAGATAGCTTTGCACCGCCGCATTGATGGTGATGGCCGGGGTAGTGCTGTTCGCCGCATAACCGTAGGTATTGGCACAGTTGCCGGCGATCAGCGTCATGATCTTCGTGGTCGCGTCTACCTTATGTACCGTGTCCGTTCCACTGTCCGCAAAGTACAGGTTTCCGGAGGCGTCAAACACCAGCCCGGAGGGCTGCGTCAGTTTCACGGCCGTAGCCAGGCTGCCGTCGCCCACCGTGTCAGCGGTCGCGGTTCCCAGCGGATTACAGGTCGCCGTCGATGTGGGATTGCTGGACGCGCCGCCCACATAGGTCGTAATCACTCCCAGCGTCGCCTGATTGTTCATCTCAATGCGGCGGATGCGGGCGTTCAGGCTGTCAGAGAAATAAATATTGCCCTGCGCATCTTCCGTGACGAAGCGCGGCTGGCTCAGCACCACTTCCGTCGCCAGGCAGCCGTCGCCCAGCGTATCCGTAGCCAGTCTGCCGTTGCCGCTCGGACAGGCGGTGCCGACGGCGTAGGTCGGCAGCACCGTGGCCGGACTCGTCGGCGCATTGCCTGCGACTGTCGTCACGGTATAGGGCAGCAACTGCGGCCCTGCCTGGCCCCACGCACGAGAGCTGACGACAAGCACGGCTGCAATCAATCCAAAACGAACGGCGCGACTGGCGGAAAGGGCAAAAGACGGCATTTTGTGTAGCTCCAACGCTGTAAGTTAGAAAATAAATAGGTTAAACGACTCTTATGCGCTCCATGGCACGAAGCACACAACGAAATTAGTGAGAGGGTCGAGTATAGGACGCATTTCCTGAAATTCCAAGTTATTTTTTACTGTTCGCCCCAAATCATACTTTCCGGCGAACCGCTTCGCTGGCGAACTGCACCTTACCCGATTCATTCACGCACACCATCCTACAAGGCCATGTCAATGGCGGTGATTAAATCGCGATTTTCTTTGAAAATTCATGCGTTTTACGGCAGCCGCAGGTCAAAGCTGCCCATGCTGCCGCTGGCCACATCACGCACAATAAAGCGCATGCGCACCGTGCCCTTGGGCCGTGCCAGGCTGATCGTAAAGTCCGCAGGCAGCGAAGGCGAATGCACGTTGGCCTCTGCCGTCGCGGTCGCGGTCATGGTTTGCAGCGTGTGTGCCAGCAGCTTGTCTTTCGCTGAGAAGCTGGCGGCCAGCACCTCAGCATGGGCCACATGGCCACCTGCCACTGCGCCGTCAGCCTGCTCCCACGTCATGCCCGGCGCCGCCACATAGATGGTGTAGAGATCGCCGCCCTTCGGTTCCACGCGGATGCGCAGCGCCGTAAACAGCAGTTCCGCCATGACCGCATTGTTCAGGTCGTAGGAGATGTTATCCGTGCTTCCCTGCCGCGCCTGCGCGCCGGGATAGTAACCGTCGCGCGTCATGACGGTGGTGCCGGGCCGCAGGCACTTCACCACGATATGGCGGAAGGCGGTGCTCTCTTCACTTGGATTGCCGGGCGTGTAACCGATGCTGTAGAATTGCGTGCCCAGCTCAATGCTGGCGGCGATCTGATGATCCACGTCGTTCATGCCGCGCAGCACCCGGCCGCCGGTCACCGGGCCAAGCCGGTCAAAGTCCAGCTGCGAATTAAACGGATCCATCAGGTGCCCGGCGCCGGCACTGTCGCCCACAAACTGCGCAAACTCGGCCTGGTTTTCATCCACAATGTCAGTGTTCCCAACGGCGTTTGAGCTGGGATCGACCGCGAACATGGTGACGCGCGCATCCAGCAGCGTGTCCGTGATGTGCCGCATCATGTCAGTCAGGGCCTTCACATCCTGCGTGGCCAGCGCATCGGTATCCAGTGACGGAAAGCCCTGCCCCACCCAGATCAGGTTCTTGCGCCCGGGAATGCGGGCGGTATACTCGGCGATCTGCTCCAGCGCATTGATGGAGAGATCCAGCCGCTCGCTGGCCTGCGGCCCCGTGCTCATGCCGATCTCCAGCTTCCAGCTATAGCTGGGCTTGTGGTTGTTCAGCGCGTTCAGCAGATCGGCGCGGCTGCGGGTGAAGTTCTGCAGCATATTGAATTTGCTGTTGCCCACGCTGAGCAGCATGGTCGGCTCATTCAGCGTGGCCGGGCGCTTCTCCAGAAACTGCCGGATGGAGCGTTTGGCAAAGTCCGTATCAGCGAAGTGCGTGTTCAGCTCATCCAGCACGATCACGGTCACGGGCGACTGGCCGAAGGCCTGCACGTCGTCAGGATTAAACTTCGCCGCCGTCTGCCTGGCCGGCGGCAATGCGTGCTGCGCGGGCACTTCAAATGAGCTGATGCGCTGCGGCTGCTTATCTTCGTAGACGGCAAAGTCCTGGCGCTTCAGATCGTTCACGGGCTTGCCGTTGCGGTCCGTCACCACCACATCCAGCAGCACCAGCCGTGATTTAACGTGGAAGACCTTGGTGGCGGGCGCGGCAGCGTCAGAAGCGGCCTGGGCCGGTGCGTTCACGGTGGTGAACAGGAGTGCGAAGAAGGTAAAGGCGGCGAAGCTGCGTTGCACGATTGATTGACTCCAATACGGATGCAGTGAACCGGCCCGCGGGCGGGCAGGGCAAGTCTGCATCATACCCTAGCGCCGGTATTGTTCCTCAGTGACGTGCTCCATCCAGTCCACGGCCCGGCCGTCCAGCCGTTCCTGGATTGCGATGTGAACCATAGCCGTAGTGGGTGTTGCACCGTGCCAGTGCTTCTCCCCGGGCGAGAACCAGACCACATCGCCGGGATGAATCTCCTCCACCGGGCCGCCTTCACGCTGCGCCCAGCCGCAGCCGGAGAGCACAATCAGCGTCTGCCCCAGCGGATGCGTATGCCAGGCGGTGCGCGCACCGGGTTCAAAAGTAACGCTGGCGCCCGCGACCAGCGCCGGATCGGGCGCCTGAAAGAGCGGATCGATGCGTACGGTTCCGGTGAACCAGTCTGCCGGGCCTTTGCCCGACGGTTGCGAGCCGGCGCGTTGGATGTCCATACCTGATTGTAAATCGCGACGCCGGCGCATTTTGGGCCAGTGCCGCGATTCCTGCGAATCCGTTTGACAGCTGCCAGAATGGTCGTGTTTTATACAGTTACAAATTCCTATTCCCCGGGAAACCAAATGCTAATCATCAAGAAGGCTTTCCCTGATGAATGGATTTCCTGCGGTCGATCCTATCCCTCTGCCGGCTCCTGTCTGGCTCTTTAAAACACTTCACATCGTTACCCTTTCGCTGCATTTTGTCGCCATGCAGATGCTGGTGGGCGGGCTGCTGATTGCCGTTCTGCTGAACCTGCTGTGCAAGGGCGATTCGGCCCGCACGGCGGCGGCCGTGATCGGCAGACGATTGACCGTGGTGATGACCTACGTCATCAACCTGGGCGTGCCGCCGCTGCTGTTTACGCAGGTGCTCTATGGGCGCGCCATCTACACCAGCAGCGTCATGATCGGCGTGCGCTGGATACTGGTCATCCCCGCGCTCACCCTGGCGTACTGGCTGCTCTACCGCTTTGCTGCCGGGCTGGAAGAGGGACGCAAGGTCTGGGCAACGGGTCTGGCCGCTTGGCTGGTCATCGGTTCCATCGCCCACGTGTATGCCACCAACATGACGCTGATGCTGCGGCCCGAAGTATGGCAGCAGATGTACTCCGCATCGTCAATCGGCGCGCATCTGCCGCCGACCGATCCCACCACCATTCCGCGCTTCCTCTTCATGCTGCTCAGCGGATTTGTTGCCGCCGGCATGTGGATGATCTATCTCGGCGGACGCAGGACGCTCTCTGCCGCGGACGGAAAATATCTCTCCGCGCTGGGTGGGCGCATCGCCGCTATCGCCGTGCTGGCACAGGCAGCGGAGGCCCTGGCCGTCTACCGCCTGCAACCTGCCGTGGTGCAGGCCGGCCTGCAGGCGCACCCGCTGTACAAATTTGCCGGGCTGGGCTGGCTGGCGCTGACTGCGGTGCTGTTTCTCTTCGCCGTGATGGCCGCCTTCGTCAAGCCGGTCAGCGCGATCAGCAGCTGGGCCGCGGTTCTGATCGGCGTGCTGCCCGTCGCGCTGATGACCCTCTACCGCGACGGCATTCGCGACCTGACGCTGCTGAGCAAGGGCTATGACGTGTGGCAGCGCACGGTCGTGACCAACTGGAGCGTGGTTGGAATCTTCCTCGCCGTCTTTGTGGGCGGCCTGATCACCATCGGCTGGCTGATCTCTGTTGTGGCCAGAGCGAACCGAGTTATGGAGAGTGCTGTCGAGCTATGAGCGAACCTATCCTGCAAGTCTCCCCCGATACCGCGATCGTTGAAACCGAGAGCACGCCCACCCGCCGCGCGTTTCTGGGCGTAGCCGCCGCTGCCGGCCTGTGCTATGCCGGCGCAATCGGCTACCCCATCTACCGCTATCTCTCCTCACCGGCAGAGATGGCCGCCAATGAAACCGCCGTCAGCGAGGTCACGCTGGACAAGGCACAGGCCCTGCCGCTCGCGTCCGCGCTGATGTTCAAGTTCGGCAGCTCGCCCGCCATGCTGATCCACGGAGCGGACGGCAGCTGGGTCGCCTTCAGCGCGGTCTGCACCCACCTGGGATGCACGGTGAAGTTTGAGCCGGAGCTCAACCGCATTCACTGCTCCTGCCACGGCGGAGTGTATGACCCGCACACCGGCAAGAACGTGAGCGGACCGCCGCCCAAGCCGCTCAAGGCCTACAAAGTGAACGTCGGCACCGCCAACGTCGTGGTCTCGCGAGCCTAACCGAAAAGGATGAAGACTATGTTTGATCGGATCTACAAATGGCTCGATGAGCGGCTTGGCCTGGGTGAACTCAGCGCGCTGGCCCGCCATAAGACCATTCCGCTGCACTCGCAATCGTTCTGGTACTACTGGGGCGGCATCTCGCTCTTTCTCTTCCTGGTGCAGATCTTTACCGGCATTCTTCTGCTGGTCTACTACCGCCCCGGAGCTGAGGCGTTTGAGAGTGTCCGCCAGATCACCTATGTGATGCACTTCGGCTGGCTGATTCGCTCCGCGCATTCCTGGTGCGCCAACCTGTTCATCTTCTCCATCCTGGTGCATATGTTCTCCGCCTTCTTTATGAAGGCGTACCGCAAGCCGCGCGAGATCGGCTGGTTCACCGGCATTGCGCTGCTCTTCCTGGCTGCGCTCTTCGGTTTCAGCGGCTACCTGCTGCCCATGGATGAGCTGAGCTACTTCGCCACCAAGGTGGGCCTGCAGATTCCTTCGTCGCTGCCGCTGATGGGGCACTTCACCACCAACATTCTGCGCGGCGGGCCGGACGTAAGCGACTTCACCGTGCAGCGCTTCTTCGCTCTGCACGTGGTCATCCTGCCGCTGCTCTTTCTGCCGCTGCTGGGCATCCATCTGTGGCTGGTGCAGAAGCATGGAAATGCGGTGCCGCCCAGAGAAGGCGCCAGGCCCGCATCCGAGCGCAAGACCGTTCCCTTCTTTCCGAACTTCTTCCAGAAGGATCTGGCGATGTGGCTGATCAGCCTGAATGTGCTGGCGCTGCTGGCTTCCATCTTTCCGTGGGATCTGGGCAAGCAGGCGGACATTCTTTCACCGGCGCCCGCGGGCATTCACCCGGAGTGGTACTTCATGGCGCCCTTCCACATGCTGAAGGTGCTGGGTAACTTCCTGCCCGGAGCCACCGGCGAGGTTGCCGGCATCCTACTCTTCACCGTGGGCCTGGCGCTGTGGGTGGTGATTCCGCTGTACGACGGCGAGAGTGTCGCCGGCTCGCGCGGACGCAATGCCCACTACTTCGGCGTCTTCGCCGTCACCGCTCTCATCATCACCACGGCCCTTGGGTACTGGGGCATCCGCTAATTCCGGAGAAGGAACAACTATGAACTATCCATTCTGGGAAGTACCGTTCATCGGCAGCGGCTGGGTGATCGGAATGATCGCCATCTTCCACGTCATGATCTCCCAATTCGCCGTGGGCGGCGGCCTGTGGCTGCCCATCGCGGAACGCAAGGCGCTGCGCGAAGGCAATGCCGACTGGATGAACCAGGTCAAGAAGCACGCACGCTTCTTCCTGATCCTGACCGGCGTCTTCGGCACGGTGAGCGGCGTGGGCATCTGGTTTGCCATCGGCCTCACCCAGCCTGAGGCCACCAGCACGCTCATCCATAACTTCGTCTTCGGCTGGGCGCTGGAATGGGTCTTCTTCCTGGTCGAGCTCACCACCATCGCCGTGTACTACTACACGTGGGATCGCATCCCGCAGAAGCTGCACCTCAAGGTGGGCTGGGTGTATGCCGTCTCCTCGGTCTGCACGCTGATCATCATCAACGGCATCCTCACCTTCATGCTCACACCGGGCGACACCTGGCTCTCCGTCGCCGGAACCGGCCACGAAGCCGGCAAGTTCTGGAACGCCTTCTTCAATCCCACCTACTGGCCGGGCCTGCTGATGCGCACTCTGGTCTGCATCACGCTTGCCGGCGTATGGGCGCTGATTACCGGGAGCCTGATCGACAATGACAAGCAGCCGGGCTTCAAAGCCGGCTACCTGCGCTGGACCACGCGCTGGCTGGTGCCCTCGTTCGTGCTGATGCCGTTTGCCCTGGTGTGGTTCCTGCACATGGTGCCGCAGTCGCAGCGCGCTCTGCTCTCGCTGGGCATGTCCACCATCGGTGCAGGCACCTTCTCGCAGGTCACGCGGCTGGTGCTCATCATGGTGATTACCTCGGCCACCATCGTCATCATCACCTATTACCTGGCCTACAAAAATCCGCAGGATTTCACCCTGGCCCACGCCACCGCGATCCTGATGCTGGCGCTGATGGCCACGGGCGCGGGCGAGATGGCGCGCGAGATGCTGCGCAAGCCCTACGTCATCGGCCGTCACATGTACTCCAACGGCACGCGCGTGAGTGAGGTGGCAGGGCGCAACCAGAACGGCTACCTGCAACACTCGCTCTGGGTGAATCAAAACACCAGCGCGCACTTTGCTGAGGGTGAAGCCATGTACCGCGGCCAGTGCGGATCGTGCCACACGCTGACCGGCTACCGCTCGCTCAACAAGCTGCTCGCCGGCCGCGACCGTGAATCCGTCGGCAGCCTGCTCACCATGCTGCATGAGTACAAGCCCGAAACCAGCTATCGCAAATTCATGCCGCCCCTGACCGGAACGCCGGAAGAGATTGACGCCCTGCGCGACTATCTCTACGCGCAGTCCACGCCTGCGCCACCGGCACACCCTGCCCCTGCGCCCACGCTGAAGGCACAGAAGTAGCTTCCGCGGCTTGCAAAAGCAAACGGGACGAGCGCTGCTCGTCCCGTTTGTTTTTGCATTCGAATCGTCCAGATTTACGATCGCCTGGCCGCACTGGTGGACTCACGCACCATCAGCTCCGGCGCCATCTTCACCACCGCAGGCAGAGCCTCGCCCGCGAGCTTGCGCAGCAGCAATCCCGCTGCCGTGCTGCCGATGGAGTGCAGCGGCTGCCGGATCGTCGTCAGGCTCGGCACGTGGAAGGATGCGGACTGGATATCGTCGAAGCCGAAGACTGACACATCCTGCGGCACCCGCAGGCCGCCGTCATGCAGAGCGCGGATAGCGCCGATGGCCGAGATGTCGTTGAAGCAGAGCACCGCGGTAAATTTGCCGCGCTTCTCCATCAACTGGCGCACGCCCGGGTAACCAAGCTCCGGCGAGGTCATATCCTGCTCCAGGCGGATGGTCAGCTCCGGTGTGACCTGCAGTCCCAGCTCGCGGGCCTCCTGCAACGTGGCCCGCCAGCGGCTCTGCGAATCGGAGCTGAAAGACTGGCCCTGCATGTACGCAATTTTGCGATGCCCCAGGCTGTGCAGATGGCCCAGCGCAAGCTGCGCGGCCTTGTGATGGTCCAGCATCACATTGGTCACGCCGGCGATGGCCGCATGGCCCGCCACGGATACGGTGGGCAACGGCATCTTCGGCGGCAGCTTGGTATCGATCGCCAGAATGCCGTCAACGCCGCGCGCCAGCAGCATGCGCGGATACTCCTCAATCAGGTCAGCGCGGTGGCGATGGTGCGCGGTGAAGTAGAAGTAGCCTTCCTTCATCAGCAGCTCCCCCACGCCGCTCATGACCTGCGCATGATAGCCCTCGCCCAGCTCCGGCAGCAGCACGCCGATGGTGCGGGTAGACGCTCCCTGCAGTGAGCGCGCAATCAGGTTGGGCCGGTAGCCGAACTTGCGCGCCGCCGCCTTCACCCGCTCGCGCGTCACCTCAGGAATGGAACGCCCGGGCACATTATTCAACACAAAAGAGATAGTCGCCGGGCTGAGGTCAAGGTACTCAGCCAGCATGCTGAGACTGACCCGCTTCGGCTCAGGATTCGCTCTCGGTTTGCGCGGAGTGGTCATGGGCTTCTTCTCTTAGTGTACTCATACAGTTGCGTGGTCATACCAATTTTGAAATCTCTGGCAATTACGCGGTTTCTCGCATTGCCCTTTAGGCAAACGCTTGTCTACCGATTTTCATAGATTAATTTATCTTGACAGCCGCTAACCGTCTCATGCTTAATCTCCTGCGGCAGAAAATATACTCTTCGAACTTACTCAAGACAATCGTTTGTCTTGCAGTAAATACGCGGAGTTACTGCAGACTTTACGGGTTCGCTGTATTTCTCAGGAGGTTTTCAATGAAAGGCAAGTTCTTCGCACGGTTCCTGGCTCTGGCGGTGCTTCTGTTCGCAGTGGCAGCAGCTCAGGCGCAGTTGACTACCGCGTCCATCATCGGCACAGTCACTGACTCCACGGGGGCAGTCACACCCGGAGCCACAGTAACTGCGACCAATGTAGACACAAAGTTCTCGCGCTCCACCACCAGTGGCAACGATGGCGCTTATCGCCTGGACTTCCTGCCCGTTGGTACATATACCGTACGCATTGCAGCACCGGGTTTCGAAGCGATGCAGCATACCGGCGTGGTGCTGACGCTTAATATGCAGCAGAACCTCAACGCGGCATTGAAACCCGGCTCCGCGACTGAATCCATCACCGTAACGCAGGCTCCGCCGCTGGTGCAGACCACGGCATCGTCTGTGGGCCGCACGATTGACAACCTCGAAGTCGACAACCTGCCGCTGGTTGGCCGCAACGTATACGACCTGATCAATCTGGCGCCGGGTGTGCAATCCAACTCCAACAACGTCGCCCTGGGTATTCCGCAGTACGTGATCTACGTGAACGGCAGCGTGGACAATGAGATTGGCTCCGTCAGCTACTACCTGGACGGCGGCATCAACATGACCTTCCTGCGCAACACCGGCAATGTACTGCCCAACCCGGATGCACTGCAGGAACTCAATGTAATGACCAACAGCTTCAATGCGCTGTACGGACGCAGTTCCTCGGCCATCGTCAATGTCGTAACCAAGTCAGGTACGAATCAGCTCCATGGCTCGATCTTTGAATTCTTCCGGTCGGATAAGCTGAATGCGTTTCCCTATGAAGCGTTGGCGGCATCCGGCAAGGGCCACTATCACCGCAATCAGTTCGGAGCCACCGTCGGTGGCCCCATTATCAAAGACAGAACCTTCTTCTTCGGCTCTTACGGCGGATTCCGCCAGAATGTAGCCGCATTCTTCAACAATGTGCTGGTGCCGACACCGGCGGAGCGCACGAGCGGCTTCACCAACTTCAGCGACCGCATTCCCGCCGGCTATACTCCCACGACCTGCCCCGGATACGGGTCGACAGCGACCACCGTGCCCGCACTGACGGCGGCACAGACGGCAGCGGGCGACTTCATCCTTTGCAAACCTTCCACCACCTATCAGAATGTGGGCGGCACCGTGAACGACCCCGATCTTTCCAACGCCGTCGTTCCTAACAACGACCTCACCCAGGCGGGTGTTCCGGTCGATCCAACCGCAATCAACATCCTGAAGACCTACATTCCTGCGCCAGTTGCCCAGAACGCCAATGGCGTTTATTACTGGCAAGGCTATCTGCAGGAGCCTTCGCAGGAAGATGAGTACCTTATCAAGGTGGACCACAACCTAACCCCGAACCAGCGGATTGAGGCAGCTTACTTCCAGGCCATCGGCTATCAAATCACAAACCCCGGCGGCAACCTGCCCATGTACTGGGTGAAGTCCTATTACCCCTACCGCCAGCAGAACGCCAACCTCAGCGATACCTGGACCATCAGCGATCACAAGGTAAATCAAGTCTGGCTGAACTACACCCGCATGATCGGCGGTCGAGTGAATCAACCAACCGGCATCTCGCTGGGGAACCTGGGTTCCAACTTTCAGGTGGTGGGTACGCCTTCCCTGCCCCAGATCACGGTGTCCAGCTACTTCACGCTCGGCAATGCGATCTCCGGGCCGCTGGTCGGCACCAATTTCTACGGTCTGCGCGATGTCTTCACCTGGACCAAGGGCAAGCACAACATCGGCATCGGCGGCGAGCTCAACCTCGACAAGGATATGCAGAACACAACGCTCAATAACTACGGAGTCTTCGGATTCAATGTCGGCTCCGTCAAGAGCGGCAGCTATACCTATTGCGAACGCACCTGCAATCCGCTCGGCGACTTTGTGCTCGGCCTGAACAACTCCGTGACACAAGATACCGGCATCTATGCACTGGATAACACCTGGCAGTATGGCCTGTTCGTGCAGGATGACTGGAGGATCCGCCAGAACCTGACCCTGAACCTCGGCCTTCGCTGGGATGTTCAGACGCCGCCAACCGACCCGCACGATCGCGAAGCAGCATGGCGTCCGGGCGTTCAATCCACCAAGATCCCCAGCCTTCCGACCGGCTTGAATGTGGTGGGCGATCCAGGCTTGACGCGCGGCATTGTCAACACCCGCTATCACCATGTATCCCCGCGCATCGGCTTTGCATGGGACCCCTACGGTAATGGCAAGACCGCAGTGCGCGGAGCCTTCGGCGTCTTCTACGGCGTAGTCTCCGGCAACGAATGGAATGCAACATCCAACTTCCAACCGTTCGCAACTCGCACCAGTTTTGCCACCGGCCTGATTTATACGCTGACCGATCCTTACCATAAGTGGCCCGGCGGCGTGAGCCCCTTCACCAACTACGCCAACTACAACCCGAGCAGCTATGTCCCCCTGCTGCCAAACAATGTGGAAGGCATCGATCCGAACTATCAGTGGCCGTACTCTTACCAGATGAACCTGTCTGTGCAGCAGCAGTTCTCCAAGGACTTCTCCGTCACAGTCAGCTACATCGGTAATCTGCAGCACAACATCCCGATGGATACCAATGCGAATGCACCGGGGACCGGAACCGGCTTCACCGGCAGTAATACCGATACCAAGCGTCCGCTGTATGCATCGGAACAGCTTCAGAACGTATACGTCATTCAATCCGGTCAGAGCGCGCACTACCACGCCCTGCAGGTTGAGTTTGATAAGCGGCTGAGCCAGCACTTTAGCATCAAGGGTTACTACACCTGGTCCCGCACCATGGAAAGCGCTTCGCTGCAGAACACCACTGCGCAGAACAATCCTTCAAACTTCAACAACCTTCGCGAAGACTACGGCAGATCCGACAACGACGCCCGGCATCGCTCGGTCACCTCGGTTGTCTGGAAGCCGGATTACTTCACCGGCTTCAATCGCCCCACCCGTATTGCACTGAATGGATGGACGATTGCGGCAACCATTACTGTGCGCAGCGGCAATCCCTTCTCCGTAACCACGGGTTCGGATACAAACCTTGACGGCAACAATAACGATCGCGTCAGCTATGTGCCGGGCGTTTCCATCTCAACCGGCGCAGGCAACAACCGGCTTGCAGAGACAGCACACTACATCAACAAAGCTGCCTTCTGCGTACCGAATGGCACCACTTGCGCAGGCTATGGACCGAATCCCGGTGCGTTCTATCTCGACGGCAACACGCCGCGCGATGGATTCACGGGACCCGGCTATAAGAATGTGGATATGTCCATCTTCCGTAACTTCAAGGTCTATGGGCGCACCCAGTTTCAACTGCGCGCTGAAGCCACCAATGCCTTCAACATGGTCAACCTCAACAATCCGAACACGACCTATAACAGCTCGTCGTTCGGCCAGATCACAGGCGCCGCAAGCATGCGTGTCATGCAACTCGGTGCTCGCATTCTGTTCTAGACCCCTCTTTGGCTCCCGGAGTGCCGACAATATTTCGTCGGCACTCCGGTTTTTTTGCGCCAAATTATTCCTTCGCCTCGCGCACTCCGAATCCATGGCCAAGCCACGCCGCCGCCAATGCCAGCACTACGCTGCCCATCAGCGGCGCGAGCAGACCGTCGCGCAGGGAGCCGCGCCAGCCGGAAACGTAGCCCGTAATCCAGGGCAGCAGGGCGCCACCGAATCCTGCGAAGAAGAAGACGCGGCTGCCGGAGAAACGCGGCAGCACAAACGCGAGCAGCAGCGGAAATACCGGGCCAATGCCAAGGCCCAGAAGAAATGCCGCCGTTGCGATCACCGCTTCAGAATGGCCCGCGAAGAGCAGTACCGCAGCACACGCCGCCAGCGCCGCGCCAAAGCGCAGGCGAAAGAGTTCGCGGATGCCGTGCACCAGTTTCGTCGAACTCACCGCCCGGCTGAGCAGCAGGCCGCCCCAGAATGCGGACGCCACCGTTACAGTGCCCGCGACCGAGTGATGCAGCCGGCTCGCATAGGTCGCCAGCCAGCCGCCGGCAGCGCTCTCCACGCCCGTGGCCAGCGCCGTGATCAGCATAAGAACAGGCGGTAAGACGTGCGGCAGATTGCGCTCCGCACCCGCCGTCCGGAAGGCCGAAGGCAGCAGGCGAATCTCGACCAGCAGCGCCCACACGGCGAGACAGGCGAAGGCGATCGCCAGGCCGCCGACCAGCATGGTAATGCTGGACACCCGCAACGCATGCGCGGCGAGAAAGGGGCAGGTGAATGCGCCGATGGCCCACACCAGGTTCAGGCGATTCATCTCCAGCCCGCGCTGCGCGCAGCCGCGCTCTGAGCGGATCAGGCTGACCGAGGTCATGGTGATGCCGAGCCCGAGCCCGTACACCAGGAAGCAGCCCAGCGCCTGCACGTGGCCCATGGAAGATCCTGCCGTGCGCCCGGCCAGCACCAGCGCTGCACTCGCCAGCGAGAGTAAGCCCGCGCCATAGGCCAGCGAATGCGTCGCCCGACCGCGGCACAGCAGCGCGCCGCACGATGAGCCCGCAGACGTCAGCAGGAAGAGCAGACCGGCGCCGCTATCGCACAGCAGCCAGTGCGCCAGTATCGCCGGCAATGTGGCTCCGGGCAGCGCACAGGCCACTCCGGTGCCGGCAAACGCCAGGTAGAGCACAAAGGGCGACACCGCCGCCGCGCTGGATTCTCTTACAGCCGTCATCGCATTCCACCCCGAATATTCACTTGACGAACCAGTGTACGTTGGCCGATAAATACCCGGTATACTATTTGCAAGATAAGCGTTTGTCTAAAGGGTTTTCTTATGGTCTCGACAAGCGCCCCAGCCGTCGCCCGTTGAAGGAGCAGCACGATGAATTCACTTCGCAAAAGAGACGCCGCGCCGCTGCGCGTCCTTTTCGCACTGCACGTTGCACTCTTCTCGACTGGCGCAGGCATTGCCCAGACCGCTGCTCCGCTGCCATTCGTGGAGAGTCTGTTGCATCGCATGACCTTGCAGGAAAAGATCGGCCAGCTCTCGCAACTCTCGCGTAAAGATACGGAGCGCAGCGTGATGGACGCGCGCATCCGCAACGGCGAGCTGGGCTCAGTGATCTTTGTGACGGATGCAGCAGAAGTGAATCGCCTGCAGCACATCGCGGTGGATGAATCCCGCCTGCACATTCCCCTGCTCTACGGGTTTGATGTGGTGCACGGCTTTCGCACCATCGATCCCATTCCTCTGGCGATGGCGGCGTCATGGGACCCGGCGCTGGTGGAGCGTACCCAGGCTATGGCCGCTAAAGAAGCGCGCGCCGACGGCATACACTGGGCTTTCGCGCCCATGGTCGACATCGCGCGCGACGCGCGCTGGGGCCGCATCATGGAAGGCGCGGGCGAAGATCCTTATCTCGGATCGGCCATGGCAGCGGCGCAGGTGCGCGGCCTGCAGGGACCCTACATCGGCAGTCCCGGGCACGTGCTGGCCTGCGTCAAGCACTTTGCGGGCTATGGTGCGGTCGCAGGCGGACGCGACTATGAAGAGGCTGACATCTCCGATATGACGCTGCGAAACGTCTATCTGCCGCCGTTTCATGCGGCCATTGCCGCAGGAGCCGCCACCGTGATGGCCGCCTATCAGGACCTGAACGATGTACCCGCCGCAGCCAATCCATTTCTGCTGCATGATGTGTTGCGCAGCGAATGGGGCTTCAAGGGCTTCGTGGTGAGCGACTGGAACTCCGTGCACGACCTGACCACGCGCGGCTACGCGGCCACGCCCGCAGACGCTGCGGCGCGTGCCATCAATGCCGGCCTGGATATGGAAATGACCAGCGAAGAGTTTCACGATCATCTGGCGGAAGCGGTGAAGAGCGGACGGGTCACGATGAAGACCATTGACGACGCGGTGCGCCCCATCCTGATGATGAAGTACAAGCTGGGCCTCTTCAGCAATCCGTATATCTCTGAGCAGATCGCGCAGCAAACGCTCTCCGCGCCCGAGTTTCATACGGCTTCGCACCTGGCTGCCGATCGCACTGCCGTGCTGCTGCGCAACAGCGGCGGTCTGCTGCCGCTCAGCAAGACGATGGCGAAGCTCGCCGTCATCGGCCCGCTGGCCGATTCCAAGCCTGACACCCTGGGCTCATGGAGCCTGGGCAGCCATCCGGATGAAACCATCACGGTACTCCAGGGCATCCGGCGCAAGCTGGGCGCGGGCACTGAGATTCTGAGCACGAAGGGCGTGGAGATCTACCGGGAGCAACCGTCCATCTTCGATCCGCAGATGCCCAGCCCGCAGCCTGTGCTGCATTCGCAGCAGGAGCGCGACGCTGAATTCGCTCATGCGATTGACCTGGTGCGGCAGGCGGACGCGACCGTGCTGGTGCTGGGCGAAGCGCAGAACATGAGCGGCGAACACGCATCGCGCGCTACGCTCACGCTGCCCGGCCGCCAGCAGGAGCTGATGGAAGCCGCGGTCGCTACAGGCAAGCCCGTGGTGCTGCTTCTGCTCAATGGCCGCCCGTTAGACATCAACTGGGCCAGCGAGCACGTGCCCGCCATCCTGGAGCTGTGGTATCCCGGTTCTGACGGCGGTCTGGCCGCGGCTGACCTGCTCTTTGGCGATGCGAATCCCGGCGGCAAGCTCCCCGTCACCTGGCCGCGCAGTGCCGGGCAGGAACCGCTCTTCTACGATCACACCCTCTCGCAGGAGCCGTTCAACGCAGACGCGCGCTATTGGGATTATCCGACTGCGCCGCTCTATCCCTTCGGCTACGGGCTGAGCTACACGTCTTTCACGATCGGCGGCCTGCGGCTGAGCAGCCATGCCATGCGCACGGGCGCGCCGCTTACCGTCAGCGTCGACGTGCAGAACACCGGGCGCTTCGCGGGCGATGAGGTCGTGCAACTCTACACGCATCAGCGCGCTGGCAGCGCCACGCGCCCCGTGCGTGAGTTGAAGGGCTTCCGTAGAGTATCGTTACAGCCGGGAGAAAAGCAGACGGTGAGCCTGGTGCTGACTGCAGCCGACCTCGCCTTCTGGAGTCCAGCTACACACCGGCAGCAGGCTGAACCGGGCACCTTTGATGTATGGGTCGGCGCCGATTCCACGGCTACGTTGCACACCACGTTTGTTCTGGGAGAGACCCATGCGCAACACACGGCACCCTAGCCTCACTCATTTACTGGCTCTCATTGTCCTTCTTCTGTGCGCCTCCGGCATAGGCAGTGCGCAGAGCGGCTTCGTGCATACGCAAGGCAAGACGATGGTGGACGGCGCGGGCCACACCCTGCTGCTGCGCGGCACCAACCTCGGCGACTGGCTCGTCCCGGAAGGCTACATGCTGCAGTTCGTCGACGGCCCGCAGTCTCCGCACGATATTGAAGCGCTCACCGTTACGCTGCTGGGGCCGGAGGGCGCGCAGAGCTTCTGGAAAACCTACCGCCACAACTATGTGACCCGCGACGACATTCAATTTCTCAAGCGCGCCGGGTTCAACACCATCCGCATTCCCTTTCACTACAAATTCTTTGCCAACGGCAGCAATGAAGGCTTCGCGCTGATCGACCCTGTAGTTGCCTGGGCACAGGAGGCCGGACTCTACGTCGTGCTGGATATGCACTGCGCACCCGGCGGACAGACCGGCGCGAATATTGACGACAGCTCCGGCTACCCGTGGCTCTTTGAATCGCCCTCCAGCCAGGCGGAATTCCTCGCGATATGGACGCGCATCGCCCGCCACTACCGCAGCAATCGCACCGTGCTGGGCTACGATCTGCTGAACGAGCCGCTGCCCCACCAGCCTGCCCTGGCGCCGTTGCACTCGCTGCTGGAGCCGCTCTACAAGCGCGCCACCAAGGCCGTCCGCACCGTCGACCGGAATCACGTCATCATCCTCGGCGGCGCCAACTGGGACTCGGACTTCACCGTCTTCGGACCGCCGTTTGACAGCAATGTGCTCTATACCTTCCACAAATACAACATGCAGTCGAAGGCTGAAGCCATCCAGCCGTTTCTGGATTTTCGTGACCGCTACAACGTGCCGATATGGCTCAGCGAATCCGGCGAGAACACGGATTCCTGGGTACAGGATTTCCGCGAGCTGCTGGAAAAGAACCAGGTGAACTGGACCTTCTGGCCGTACAAGAAGATGGCGAGCGGATCGTCACCGATGACCTTCGCCGCGCCGCCGCAGTGGGACAAGATCACATACTTCGCCGCGCACGGCTGGGCAAAGGACGTGGCCCACTCCGTGCTGAAGGAGCGCCCCAACCCGGACGACATCAAGACTGCGTTTGACGGCCTGCTGAACAACATCCAGTTCTCGCAGAGCAAGCCGAATCCCGGCTATATCGGGGCGCTGGGCCTTACCGTACCGCAGTAATTTCTATCGCAACAGCGCATCAATCTCCGCGCGCGTCGGCATGGAAGGCGCGGTGCCGGCGCGGGTCACTGAGATGCCGGCAGTGGCGCAGCCGAAGCGCGCCGCGGCAATCAGGTCCATGCCTTCTGCAATCGCCACGGCGAAGCCGCCATTGAACGCATCGCCGGCGCCGGTGGTCTCCAGCACTTTACCGGCATCCACCGCGGGAACATGCGCCTTCTCCCGCGCATTCTTCACGAACACACCCTGCGCACCCAGCGTGATGATGGCGTTGCCCACGCCACGAGCGAGAAACGCATCGGCTGCCTGCTCGGCCTGCGCCAGATTCGTTACTGCAACCCCGGTCAGCGCGCACGTCTCCGTCTCATTGGGCGTGATGTAGTCAATGTGCGCGTAGATGCTCTCCGGCAGAGGCGCGGCGGGCGCGGGATTCAGGATGGTCGGCACGCCGAGCGAGTGCGCCAGGGCCAGCGCGTGTTCCACCAACTGCAGCGGCAGTTCCAGCTGCGCCACAAAGATCGCAGACTCCGCGATGCGCCCGCGCGCCTGGTGAATCTCCGCCTCTGTTACTTCAAAACATGCACCCGGCACCACGATGATGGCATTCTCGCCCTTGGCCGCGTCAATGATGATGGCGGCAGCACCGGTGGCACTGGCCGTGCTGAATACAAACTCCGTGTCGATGCCTTCGTTGCGGTAGAGCGTGCGCGCCATATCGCCGAAGGGATCCGGACCGAGCTTGGAGATGAAACTCACATGGCCGCCCGCGCGCGCTGCCGCCACTGCCTGGTTCGATCCCTTGCCGCCGGGGCCGAGTTGAAACGACGGCCCCATCAGCGTCTCGCCCCACACCGGAATGCGGTCGGTGCGAAACGCGAGGTCCGCTACGAAACTGCCCATCACCGTTACTCGCGTCTTCGCCATAAATTTTCCCTTCAGCCTTTGTAGGCGAGTGCGATCAATGTCAAAGCCAGCATATAGGCAGCAATCATGCCGCCAAGATAGACCTTTGACTTTGCGCGTGCACCGCGGAACTCATGCCACACCAGCACGCCCCACAGCGTGGCGATCATGGGCGACGCCTGGCCGATGGCGTACGAGATAGGCAAGCCGACTTTGCCGCCCGCAACCAGATTCAGCACCGTCCCGGTGCCCCAGATGAATCCGCCGAGCAAACCAAGTACGTGGTAACTCTTCGGCGCGGCGAAGTAGCCTGCCATGGAAACCGGCGAGCCGACCAGCGGCCTGCGCATCAGAATCGGATTGAAGACGAAGCAGCAGAAGAATGCGCCCAGCGTCATGAAGACAGCGGAGGTGTAGGGCGTGATGGTGCCGCCGCCGCTGCCTGCAATGCTCGTTGCCTTGGCAATCGCCGGCGCCCACGAGCCCATCAGCACACCCGAGACCAGGCAGACCAGGATGCCTTTGCGCGTGGCCACAGCACCTGCCGTGCCGCGCGATGCGTAGGCGATACCGATGAGAATGACCGCAATCAGAGCCATGCCCACACCGGCAAAGAGCAGACGTGCATCGCCCGCTGGATGGATAAGGTAGCTCAGCAGCGTGCCCTCAACCAGCGCAATGCCGATGGAGAGCGGAAACGCGATCGCCAGCCCAACCATTTCAATCGCGGCGATCAGCAGCACATTCGCAATGTTGAAGACGAAGCCGCCCAGCGCGGCGTATCCCAGGCTGGCCCATGCGGCGCCATGCACATTCTGCACAAAGCTCAACGGACCGTGGCTAGTGCTGCCCAGTGTGAAGGCGTAGAGCAGCGACACCAGAAAGATGCCCAGCCCGTAGTCCCAGTAGTACAGCTCGAAGCGGTAATTCCTGGTGAGCTTGAAGGTGTTGGCAAACGACCCCCAGCAGCAGGTACACAGGATCGTGAGCAGAAGCGCTACGGTAAATGTTGCGGGAATGTACATGCACACTTCCTTGGGCGAGAGTTTCGCCATGCGCTGCTTCTGCACGCGCTCCAACTGCTTCCGCCGGCAAGACAGCGACTCTAGCCAAATGCAAAGAGTGTGTCAATTTTTTTGTTCTGCTTCCTCGCATGTATCCCATGCGGCAACAGTCAGATGCACGGTGCACAGCGACTTTCCCTGCGGCTTGCCGTCTAACTCAATTGTGGGCCGGCAGTGCAACCCCGGCAGCAGCGGTGCTCAACTAACAAAAGATGGGAAAGTCCTTGGCCAAGCTATGCGCGCTCTTCGTCCTCCTGCTCTCGCCGCTTGCAGCGCTGGCTGATAATTCAAACTTCGATCTGGCCGGTCCGCGCGTTGAGATTAAAGTCACCCGCGCGGGCAAGCAGTTGCCCATCGCGCAGGTGCCCAATCTGGCAGCGGGCGACCGCCTGTGGGTGCACACTGATTTTCCCGCCAACCAGACCGAGCACTATCTGCTGATCGCCTGCTTTTTGCGCGGCGCCACTAATCCCCCGCCTGACAACTGGTTCACGCACGTGGATGCGTGGGACAAGCACATCAGCAAAGAGGGCATCACGCTGAGCGTGCCCGAGGGCGCGCAGCAGGCACTGCTTTTCCTCGCGCCCAGCACCGGCGGCGACTTCTCTACCCTGCGCAACGCCGTCAAAGGCCGTCCCGGCGCCTTCATTCGCGCCGTGCAGGATTTGAACGCCGCTGCTTACGACCGCATCCGCTATGAAAAATTTGTCGCTGCGATTGAGAATATCCCCAGCAGCGACACCAGGCAGTTAAAGGAACGCTCTGACCTGCTGGCCCGCAGCCTGAACATCAAAATCAATCAGGATTGCTTTCTCCGCACCGCCGGCCAGCAGATCGTCTGCCTGACCGCGGGCGAAAACGCCGTGGTGATGGATGACGGGCACACCTCGCTGGTCACGCAGCTCACCTCCGGGCCGGCCACGGACCTGGCGGCGAACGCCAGCGCCACGCAGATGCTGGGCGGCGGCTACTACTCCGCTTACGTTGGCGCGGTGGTGGATGTGGTGCGCATCATGAGCGGCATCCATACGGCGAAGTATCAGTACATCCCCGCGCTGGCGCTGCCGGAAGATGATGCCCTGAACCTGAAGCTGAATAATCCGCCCTCGTTCCATAATCCCAAGTCCGTGCTGGTTATCGGCCTGCCCGCGGTGCAATCGGCCCAGATGCCGCCGCTGCGCGCGGTCGATCCCAAACAGGCGATGTGCCTGCGCAAGCCCGACCTGGTGCTGCCGGTCGAAGGCGCGCCGCTCATCTTCTCCACCGCCTTCGCGCATCACCTGGTGCTGGTCATCGACGGAGATAAGCCCATTACGCTGCCCATCGAGGCAGATGCCCTGCATGGCGGCCTGACCGTCGATCTGAGCCAGGCCAAAGACCTGACCGCCGTAGACGACGTGACCGGCACGGTGAAGGGCATGTGGGGATTCGACCCCTATACCGGCCCCTCGTTCCTGCTGCAACCGAATCCTGCAGGCGAGTGGAAGGTGGACTCAGCCGACGACACCCGGCTGGTGGTGGGGCGCGAGGAGAGCATCAGCCTGAGCGCCAGCGGCACGGCGTGTGTGGATTCGGTAAAGGCATCGACCGGCGATGGCACCGTGGTTCCCGCGACCTGGAAGTCCGGCGGCACCGATAAGCCGCACTTGCTGCAGGTAAAGCTGGCACTGAAGGATGTGAAGCCCGGCGAGCTGGCTCTGCAGGTGAAGCAGTTCGGCCAGGACAAGCCTGAGGCCGTGAAGGTGAACGCCTACTCTGACCCACCCACGCCGCAGAAGCTCACCTTTTACGCCGGCGACGCCACAGCTACGCTGACCGGCAAGGGACTGGAGCAGGTGGCGACTATTGAGATTGGCGGCACGCAATACACTCCCGGCGACGTAACCGATGCCGGGGACGATGCGGAGTCCATCACCCTGACGCCGCCCAAAGATCATCCCCTCGCTGACGCGAAGCCCGGCTCAAAGCAGACCGCGCACATCACCCTGAAGGATGGCCGCAAGCTGGACTTCAATTTCACCATGCAGCCGCCGCGGCCGCATGTGTCGCTGGTGAACAGAAGGATGCAGCCCGCGACCGGCAGCGAACACGCGACCATCCAGTTCGCCAGCGCGGATGACCTGCCCCTGAATGCGAAGCTCACCTTCTTTGTGAAGGCGGCCGATGGCGGCAGCTTTGAGCGCACGGAGAAGATTGAGGTCGCATCGCCCGACAACACGCTGCGCACCACGCTTTCGCTGGAGAATGGCGGACTGGTGCTGGAGGATCGGCAGACGGTGCTGGCTACACTCGATCCTGACAAGGCCTTCGGCGCCTCCGCCTTTGGTGACCTGCACTTTCGCGCGGTGCAGGCCAACGGCGTCAGCAGCGACTGGCAGCCCCTGGCGCACCTGATCCGCGTGCCCGATTTGACCGGTGTGCGTTGCTCTTTTCAGCCGGATGAGCCTTGCAAGCTCGCCGGGACGAACCTCTACCTGATTGATTCCGTCGCCTCTGACCCCAGCTTCAAGGGCTCCACGGTGGCCACCGTCCCGCCCGATTTCACCGGCTCTTCGGTGCCGGTTCCGCGGCCCAGCGGCACCCTGCTCTTCCTGAAGCTGCGCGATAATCCCGGCTCCGTTGACACCGTCTCCCTGCCGGTTCTGCCGGAATAATTTACTCGCCCCCCGCCGTCGCTCCTGCGTGATCGATAGGCCCTGAATGAATGTGACCTAGCTCACATCGCATTCTGCTGTCCTGTGACTACTCTTGCTGCGAAATTGGTGGTTCCTATCAAGGCTCTACAGCCACTGAGACGATACACCCACTCATAATTTCAGCGGATGCATCTTCTCATGGAACCCGGAGGAGATTCATGCAAACCCCATCCATTGGAACCGAAGAGAGTGCAGCCAAACCGGCTTCGCAGCTCACAACTCAGTACGTCTACTTCTTTGGCGGCGGCTCCGCTGAAGGCAACGGCAAGATGAAAGACGTTCTGGGCGGCAAGGGCGCGGGCCTGGCCGAGATGACCAACATTGGCCTGCCGGTCCCTCCCGGTTTCACCATTCAGACTGAGGCCTGCCGTGAATTCATGCGCGGTGCCGCCAATCCTGACGTGACCGAGCAGATGCTGAGCGCGCTGCACCGCCTGGAGGCGCTGCAGGGCCAGCAATTCGGCGCAGGGGACAATCCCCTGCTTGTCTCCGTCCGCTCCGGCGCGAAATTCTCCATGCCCGGCATGATGGACACCATCCTCGACCTCGGCTTGAACGACGTCTCCGTCGTCTCGCTGGCGAACAAGACCGGCAATCCGCGCTTTGCGTATGACTCCTACCGCCGCCTGATCCAGATGTTCGGCGATGTGGTGCTGGGCATTCCCAAGGCCGAGTTTGAAGAGATCTTCGACGGCGTAAAGCAGACCGTCGGCGCAAAGATGGACACGGAGCTGAATGCAGAACAACTGCAGACCGTCATCGCCGGCTACCTCGTGCTGATTGAGAAGCGTACCGGCTCTGACTTCCCGCAGGACCCGAACCGCCAGCTGATGATGGTGCGCGATGCCGTCTTCGCTTCGTGGAATAACGACCGCGCCAAGGCCTACCGCCGCATCAACAAAATTGACGACTGGCTGGGCACGGCAGTGAATGTGCAATCCATGGTCTTCGGCAACCTGGGCGAGACCAGCGGCACCGGCGTGGGCTTCACGCGCAATCCGGCAACCGGCGCAAAGGAGTTCTACGGCGAATTCCTGCTCAACGCGCAGGGAGAAGATGTCGTCTCCGGCGTGCGCACGCCTGTGCCCATCAGTGAGCTGCAACGGCTGATGCCGAAGGTCTATGACCAGCTCCGCACCATCACCAGCAACATGGAAAAGCACTACCGCGATCTGCAGGACTTTGAATTCACCATTCAGGAAGGCAAGCTCTATATGCTGCAAACCCGTAACGGCAAACGCACCGGCATGGCCGCGGTGCGCATCGCACTCGACCTCGTCCATGAAGGCCTGATCACCATTGACGAAGCCGTCATGCGCGTGGAGCCGAACCAGCTCTATGACTTCCTGGTGCCGCGGCTGGATGAGCAGAGCGGCAACCTTGTTGTGCTCGGCAAAGGGTTGCCCGCATCGCCCGGCGCCGCTGTGGGCCAGATCGTCTTCTCCGCCGAAGACGCCGTTCACTATCACGAGGAAGGCCGCATGAAGTCTGTCATCCTTGTCCGCCGCGAGACCACGCCGGAAGATATCAGCGGCATGGAAGTAGCCGCCGGCATCCTGACCTCGCGCGGAGGCATGACCTCGCACGCTGCGGTCGTCACGCGCGGCATGGGCAAGTGCTGCGTCTCCGGCGCAGGCACCTTCCTGGTTGAAGAAGAAAAACTGGAGATGCGCGTCGCCGGCAAGGTCTTCCGCGAGGGCGACTGGATCTCGCTGGACGGCACCACCGGCCGCGTGATCGAGGGCAAGGTCCCGCTGCTTCCCGCCACGCCCGACGATCCCATCCTGGTGGAGTTCATGCACCATGTAGACCAGCGCCGCCACCTGCGCGTGCGCGCCAACGCGGATATTCCGCGCGACGCCATGCAGGCGCGGCTCTTCGGTGCGGAGGGCATCGGCCTGTGCCGCACCGAGCACATGTTCTTTGACTCTGACCGCCTGCCGTTCATGCAGAAGATGATCATGGCGCGCACGGAAAAAGACCGCCGCACCGCGCTCTTCAGCCTGCTGCCCATGCAGCGTGAAGACTTCATCGGACTCTTCCAGGCCATGGGCGATCTGCCGGTCAACATCCGGCTGCTCGATCCGCCGCTGCATGAGTTCCTGCCCAAGCGCGAAGATCTGCTGGTGCAGATCACACGGCTGGAGATCATCGATCCCAACACGCCGGAGCTGGAGCAGCTGCGCACCACCCTGGCGCGCGTGGAAGAGCTGCATGAGACCAACCCCATGCTCGGCCTGCGCGGCTGCCGCCTCGGCATCGCCTTCCCTGAGATCACAGAGATGCAGGCGCGCGCCATCTTTGAAGCCGCCATCGCAGTGAAGAAGAGCGGCGTCAGCCCGCACCTGGAGATCATGGTCCCGCTCACCTCCGGTCTGGAAGAGATGAAGAACCAGGCAGACATCATTCGCCGCGTAGCGCAGGAGGTCTTCGAACACGATGGCATGACCGTGGATTACATGGTCGGCACCATGATCGAGCTGCCGCGCGCCGCGCTCATGGCAGACCAGATCGCGCGCGAGGCTGAGTTCTTCAGCTTCGGCACCAACGACCTCACGCAGACAACCTACGGCATCTCGCGCGACGATGTGAACCAGTTCCTGCCCATGTATCTGAAGCAGGGCATCTTCAAGCAGGATCCGTTCGCGGTGCTCGACCAGCAGGGTGTGGGCCAGCTGATGAAGCTGGCCACGGAGCGCGGCCACGCAACCCGGCCCAGCCTGAAGGTCGGCATCTGCGGCGAACACGGCGGCGATCCTGAGTCCGTGCGCTTCTGCCACGGCCTGCATGTGAACTACGTCTCCTGCTCGCCGTACCGTCTGCTGACGGCTCGTCTGGCCGCCGCGCAGGCTGCGCTGGAAGAATTGGCAGGTCTAAGCGGTGCAGAATCATCGTCCCGCTGAGCTTGTTGTACTGAAGGGCGCAAATCCTAAGCGGAACATTGGGGATTTGCGCCCTTTTTTCATAAAAATGTCGTTCCCTGCAGCCCGCGGGCAGGTATAGAGTGGATGCCGCTCTACGATGTGTCCACCGTCACATCCGGTCCTACCAATCGGAGAGTAGGGTTTCCGCGTGGTTTCGGGACCCGGCAGCGCTGACTCGAAAACTCGATATCCTAAGGAGCACGAATGCTAGTTACCCATTGGGTTTGGTTTGTATTGGCGGTGAGTGTCGCATCACTCCTCGTCGCGGTCTTGTTCACTCGAGAGGTCCTTGCCTCTGACAAAGGGACACCTGCCATGCAGGCGATCTCCACAGCTATCCGCGAGGGCGCTGAGGCGTTCCTGAAGCGGCAATATCTCACCATCTACGGATTCAGCCTGCTCCTTGGCGTGATCCTGTTCGCCTTCTACGCCATCACCAAAGACACCCATCTGGCTATGATCACCGTGGTCTCGTTCTTTGCCGGCGCAATCTGTTCCGGCCTGGCGGGCTTCTCGGGTATGTTCGTCTCCATCCGCGCCAATCTGCGGGTGGCGGCAGCCGCACGCACCAGCCTGAACCGCGCCATGCAGCTTGCTCTGCGCGGCGGCGCTGTAACCGGCCTCTCCGTGGTGGCGCTCTCGCTGCTCGGCGTTGGCGTCATCTTCCTGGCCTTCGGCGGCATGAACCCGGCCAACGATTATGCAGCAGCCCAGATCATTCCGTATGAGATCGTAGGCTTCGGCTTCGGCGCCAGCTTTGTGGCGCTCTTCGCCCAGCTCGGCGGCGGCATCTACACCAAGGCGGCGGACGTAGGCGCTGACCTGGTAGGCAAAGTGGAAGCGGGCATTCCGGAAGACGATCCGCGTAACCCTGCCGTCATCGCCGATCTGGTAGGCGATAACGTGGGCGACTGCGCCGGTCGTGGTGCTGACCTGTTTGAGTCCACCGCGGCAGAGAACATCGGCGCCATGATCCTGGCCGTTGCCCTCTTCGCTAAGCTGAAAGACTCCGCGCATCCGAACATCGCGATCCTGGCAATCCTGTTCCCATTCGTCGCGCGCGCCTTCGGCATCATCGCCTCCACCATTGGCATTCTCTCGGTCAAGCTGAAGAATGAGAATGAAGATCCGATGGTCGCGCTGAACCGCGGCTACTACATCACCACCGTATTCGCAGCCATCGGCTTCTACATTGCGGTACGCTATCTGCTCAACAACAACCTGTGGTTCTTCTATGCCGGCCTGATCGGTATGGCGAACTGCTTCCTGTTTGTGTGGATCACGCAGTACTACACCGAATACCGCTACCGCCCGGTGCAGTCCATCGCCAAGGCGTCGCTCACCGGCCCGGCAACCAACATCATCAGCGGCCTCGCGGTCGGCATGGAATCCACGGCAATGCCGGTGATCGCCATCTCGGCCTCCATCCTGGCCTCGTACTACTGCGGCGTTCACGCGATGCCGGGGGTAACGGGCGCCGGCCTCTTCGGCACCGCCATCGCCACCATGGGCATGTTGTCATCCGCCGCTTACATTCTGGCGATGGATACCTTCGGCCCCATCACCGATAACGCGGGCGGCATCATTGAGATGTCGGGCGCGCCGGAAGATGTCCGCATGCGCACAGACCGCCTGGACTCCGTCGGCAACACTACCAAGGCACTGACCAAGGGATACGCCATCGGCTCTGCCGCGCTGGCCGCCTTCCTGCTGTTCTCTGCTTACCTGGATGCCGTCAACGAGCTCATCACCAAGAAGTACGGCGTCTGGATAAACGGCGTGCTCACGGTGGACCCGGCCAAGCTGCTCACCAAGGTGGATATCTCCAAGCCGCCGATCTTTGTCGCAGCCCTCGTCGGTGCGGCATTGGTGATCCTGTTCAGCGCGCTGGCCATTAAGGCAGTCGGCGCCGCCGCGCAGACCGTGATTCAGGAAGTTCGCCGCCAGTTCCGCGAGAATCCCGGCATCATGGAAGGAACCGCCAAGCCCGACTACCGCCAGTGTGTCGATATCGTCACCAAGGGCGCGTTGAAAGCGATGGTTGCTCCCGGCCTGCTGGCCGTCTGCGTGCCCATCGGCGTTGGCCTGCTCTTCCGCTTCTTCATCACGCCGGACGATCCTACCCTGGCGGCCGAGGCGGTTGCCGGCCTGCTCATGGTCGGCACCATCAGCGGCATCCTGTTCGCCATCTTCATGAATAACGGCGGCGGCGCATGGGATAACGCGAAGAAGTTCATTGAAACCGGCGAGTTGGGCGGCAAGCGCTCCGATGCACACAAGGCAGCGGTTGTCGGCGACACCGTCGGCGACCCGTTCAAAGACACAGCCGGCCCATCCATTCACGTGCTCATCAAGCTGCTCTGCACGGTCACGTTTGTGATGGCTCCACTCTTCCTGCGGTAGAACTGAGATTCGGAGGGCGCAGGGCGAAACTGCCCTCACCTCCCCGCAGGAAAACATCTACTGCTTCACCGGGCCGCAATCCACTCTGGATTGCGGCCTTTTTATTGCAGTCCAGAGGCATTAAGGAAGCCCTGAATAAGTCCCGCTTTGAAAGGGCGGGAGTTCAGTCCCGCCGTAAGGGGAACGATTGCAATGCGGCTTTAGCCGCTGAGGGAATGCCAATCACTGGATCAGACCTTCCCTCAGCACAAAAAAGCGGCTGCGGGATGAATCTCCCGCAGCCGCTGCATTTTTACCGGTATTCAGTTACTTGGCAAACGTCGCTTCCAGATCCGCCACCTCAAGAGCCGCTTCCACCGCCAACCGCTTCTCCAGCCCTTTGCGGTACTCTACCGGGTCGAGCTGAATGCGGGCGACACCGGACTTCATGGCCGCTTCCACCACCGCTGTCGCTTCCAGCGGCACGACCCGCGGGTCAAACGGCTTGGGAATGATGTAGTCCTTGCCGAAGGTGATCTTCTCCAGCCCGTAGATCTTGCACACGGACTCCGGCACCGGCAGCTTGGCCAGCGCAGCCAGCGCGCGGGTGGCCGCCAGCTTCATCTCCTGGTTGATGCCGGTGGCGCGCGAATCCAGCGCACCGCGGAAGATGGCCGGGAAGCCCAGCACATTGTTCACCTGGTTTGGATGGTCAGAGCGCCCCGTGGCCACAATGGCGTCAGGCCGGGTGGCAATCGCCAGGGAGTATTCGATCTCCGGATTCGGGTTCGCCATGGCAAAGATCAGCGGCGTGGGAGCCATGGTGAGCAGCATCGCGGGGGTCACGCAATCCGCCGTGGAAAGGCCCATAAAGACGTCCGCGCCGACAAACGCATCGGCCAGGGTGCGCGCGCTGGTCTTGCGCACAAACTTCGCCTTGTAAGCATTCATGCCCTCGGTACGTCCCTCGTACAGCACGCCTTTGGAATCGCACATCAGGATGTTTTCCGGCGTCGCGCCCAGGCTGATGAAGTGCGAGGCGCAGGAGATGGCGCTGGCGCCCGCTCCGTTCACCACGATCTTCGCCTTGGCCACGTCCTTGCCCGCGACTTCCATTCCGTTCAGGAAGGCCGCGCCGGCGATGATCGCCGTGCCGTGCTGGTCGTCGTGAAAGACCGGGATCTTCATGGTCTGCTTCAGTGTCTCTTCAATCAGGAAGCACTCCGGCGCTTTGATGTCTTCCAGGTTGATACCGCCGAAGGTGGGTTCCAGCATCTGGCAGGCGCGAATCACATCCTGCGGGTCGTTGGCGTCCAATTCCAGGTCAAACACATCAATGTCAGCGAAGCGCTTGAAGAGGATGCCCTTGCCTTCCATCACCGGCTTGCCGGCCGCCGGACCGATGTTGCCCAAACCAAGAACGGCAGTCCCGTTCGAGATAACCGCGACCAGGTTGGCCTTGGCCGTGTAGGTATAGACCAGCTCCGGGTCTTTGTGAATCGCCAGGCACGGTGCAGCCACGCCCGGTGTGTAGGCCATACTCAGATCGTTCTGCGTCTGGCACGGCTTGGTCGCAATGACCGCTATCTTCCCTGGAGGGAAGGACGAGTGGTACTCAAGTGCGTCGTTATCGAAGTTCATCAGTAGTGTTGTCCTTGTCCGGGAGTTTCTCCCCCAGGCGAACTCCGGCAGCCCGGCACCGCGGCATTGCAGCCGTAGAGATTGCAGGACGGCAAGATTGGGACGATTGGACCATACCGGCGATACGACAGAATGTGACGTGGCACACGTTCGACAGGCCTATGATGGAATACAACCACTTACCTGCCCCCTGTGGCCCCAGACCCGGAGGTTTTAGCCGCTGGAGGGCAAGTCGCGGTAAGCTTTTTAAGACATCCGGAGGGAACCAGATGAATATTGCAGCGAACGTCACCGAACTGATTGGCCGTACTCCACTGGTAAAGCTGAACCGCGTGACCGCGGGCTGCGGCGCAACCGTGCTGGCCAAGCTGGAGAGCTCCAACCCGGTTAACAGCGTGAAAGACCGCATCGGCTTTGCCATGATTGACGCCGCTGAGCGCGAAGGCAAGATCACCCCGGGCAAGACCGTGCTGATTGAGCCTACCAGCGGCAATACCGGCATCGCGCTCGCCTTTGTGGCCGCGGTGAAGGGCTATGACATCATCCTGACCATGCCGGAGACAATGAGCGTGGAGCGCCGCATCCTGCTGCTGGCCTTCGGCGCCAGGATTGTGCTCACGCCGGGCCCCAATGGCATGAAGGGCGCTATCGCCAAGGCGGAAGAGATTCTGCGTGAGACCCCGGACGGCTACATCCTGCAGCAGTTCAACAACCCCGCCAATCCGGCGATTCACCTGGCCACCACCGGCCCCGAGATATGGAACGATACCGACGGCAAGGCCGACATCCTGGTCTCCGGCGTGGGTACCGGCGGCACCCTGACCGGCATCAGCGAGTACATGAAGAGCAGGAATCCCAACTTCTGGACCGTGGCCGTGGAGCCGACGGACAGCCCCGTACTCTCCGGCGGCAAGCCCGGCCCGCACAAGATCCAGGGCATCGGCGCCGGTTTTGTGCCCAAGGTGCTGAAGACCGAGTTGATTGACCAGATCATCCAGGTCAGCAATGAAGACGCACTCGCCATGGCGCGCCGTCTGCCCAAAGAAGAAGGTCTGCTGGTCGGCATCTCTTCCGGCGCTGCCGTCCACGCTGCGCTGGAGCTGGCACGCGATCCGAAGAATGCAGGCAAGATGATTGTGGCCATCATTCCCAGCTTCGGCGAACGCTATCTCTCTACCCTGCTGTTTGATGAACTGCGGCAGGAGGCACTGGGCACCAAGACCTCTACCGTCACGCTATGAACTTTCTGCAACGGGCCGGCGAAGACATTCAGTGCGTGATGGAGCGCGATCCTGCCGCGACATCGCGGCTGATGGTCGTGCTGTGCTCGCCCGGCCTGTGGGCCGTGTGGGCGCATCGCGTGCAGCACTGGCTCTGGTGCAGAAAGCTGAAGCTGGCCGCGCGCGTGCTCTCGCAGATCACGCGCTTCTGGACCGGGATTGAGATTCATCCCGGCGCGCGCCTGGGGCGGCGGCTGATTATTGATCACGGCATGGGCGTGGTCATCGGCGAAACAGCCATCGTCGGCAACGACGTCACGCTCTACCAGGGCGTAACCCTCGGCGGAACCGGCAAGGACAAAGGCAAGCGCCATCCCACGCTGCGCGATGGCGTCTTCGTGGGCAACAACGCCAATATCCTCGGCAACATTGTGATCGGAGAAAACTCGCGCATCGGGGCGGGCTCAGTTGTGCTGCGCGACCTGCCGCCGGACTCCACCGCCGTCGGCGTGCCGGCGCACATCATCTACCAGGGCGGCAAGCGCGTACTCATCACCGACCCGCACGATGTGAAGGACCCGCTCTCTGACGTCATCATTGCGCTGGCCGATGAGCTGAAGAAGCTGCGTGGCCGCGTGGAGCGGCTGGATGGCGTGCTGCAGGCCTCGCATCCGGACGAGCCGGAGAATGCACTCGCAGTGGAAGAGGAAGAGCGCTCCAAGTATCGCGACGAGCAGTTTGAGCGCACGGATTACGTGAGCATGGGCGAAGCAATCTAGTTCTTCCTGCGGGAACGCTAGACCAGAGCCGCCGCAAGCTCCGGACTTTGCTGCACGGCAGCGCTGCCGGAGAGCAGCACACGAATGACATCCGCCGCGCTGTAGGCCGTCTGCCCTTCGGGCAGAAAATCTCCGATGTTGACCAGATCGTCGCCCGCCGTCACCAGGGCACACTCCACCCTGTTGCCGTTGCGGAGCTGCGCCAGACCGATATTCGCCATCAGCGCATTGCAAAGGCATTTGCGGCCCACCGTGTCGTCCGGATTGCCGCCCTTGGAGATGAACAGGCTCTTCGGCTCTGACGCGCAGCGGTAGCCGACTGTGCCTTCCGGTGTGCGGTAGGGCTCACGCAGAAAACCCAGGTCGCAGATGCGCGGCCGCGTCTCCACCACATTCGGATCGGAGCCGGTTCCTTCCAGCAACGCGACCTTGAACGGGAAGCCCGTGGGCGATGCCTGCGGATCGGTGAAGACACGCGCTTCGCCGGCAACCGCCTTCGCCAGCAGCTGCGCTTTGTAATCGCTGCGCAGGCCGGACTCGTTGGCAAACTCAAACGCCGTGCCCACCTGCACACCGGCTGCGCCCTGTGCCAGAGCCTCCTGCACCTTCGCCGCATGTCCGTAACCGCCGGCCAGCCAGAACGGCACGCCGAGCTCGCGCAGCTTGCCGATATCGATTGCGTCGCGTTCGCCGTAGATGGGTTCACCCAGCTCAGAAAGCTGCATCTTGCCGCGCGGCGGAGCATTGTGCCCGCCCGCAGTGCGCATCTCCACCACCAGGCCATCCACCCGGCCATTCGACTTCTTCAGGATGGTCGTAGCCAGCGTATTCGATGAGACGATAGGCAGGAACTTCGGCCGGTGCAGCGCAGGCAGCGCGCACTCCATGTACTCACTCGGGTCAAAGTGTGAGGTCACATCGTCGCCTTCCTTGGCCCCGGTGACGTGCAAAGCATATTCCACCGGCAGATGCTCGGCCAGGCGATCCAGTACGCCCGGAATCTTCAGCGGAATACCCGCGCCCATAATGATGTAGCCCACGCCCGCCAGCATGGCGCCATAGATCGTCGGCAGATGCGCGGCCTGGATCTTCTCAAGAAAATTGATGCCCACAGGATTGTTGTGGCCTTCGCGCGCCAGAAACACTTCCACAAAATTGCTGACGATGCAGAGCTCGGTCAGTGCGCGGGTGTTGTCGCGCGTCAGCGGATCGGCGACCCTGTACTGCGCATCGGGAGCCTTGCCGCCTGCGATGTAATACAGCTCCCACACCCGCTCTGCCATGGCAGGAAACGGAAACGCATTCAGCGCGCGGCGCATGTGGCCGCCTGCATCGCCATCCTGCAGCCTGCGCGCCAGTATCTGGTCAAGGGCCGTGCCCGATACAACACCCAGCTCGCCCTGCCGCGAAACCGCCTGCGCCAGACACCAGTTGGAAACACCCGCACCCATACCGCCCTGAATAATTACCGGATACTCGCTCTTCATGATCTTCATTTTTTCACCCGCAGCGGTCGCCATTCGTCTTAGTTTTGTAACTTCATCTGCGAAGCGAATGCGATAACTCAGGTGAGCGCAAAGAGCTTGCAGTATCTATCGATACCAGCAATACGAGGGGTCGGCTGTGACGTACGTCACCGAATTTATCCGGCCAAACATGTAACGTTGCAGGCAGTGGTGGAGCTTCGTCGTATAAGACGATTGCCGTGTGAACTCCCGCTCCGCCGGCTTTGCTTTTAGCTTCCTCCAGAGCTGGATGGTGCAATGAAAAATGTAGTAATCATCGGCGGCGGCATTACCGGGCTGGCAACAGCGTATTACCTGCTGCAGAAGACCGCCGGCGCCGTGCAGATCACGCTGGTCGAAAGCTCCTCGCGCCTGGGCGGCAAGATCACCTCGTCCCATGAAGCCGGATTTCTTATCGAGGGCGGCCCCGATTCTTTCATCACGCAGAAGGCCGCCGGTCTGGCGCTCTGCCGCGAGCTTGGTCTGGAAGACGACCTCACCCCATCCAATAGCGAGCGGAAGACCAGTTACGTCTTCAGCAAAGGCGAACTTCATCCCATGCCCGAAGGCATGATGATGATGGCGCCCACCATGATGGTGCCGTTCCTGCGTTCGCGGCTCATCTCCTGGCCGGGCAAAATGCGCATGGGCCTGGAAATGTTTCTGCCGAAGCGCGCGAACACTGGCGACGAGAGTCTCTCCAGCTTTATCACCCGCCGGCTGGGCGCTGAGGCGCTGGATAAATTCGCCGCGCCGCTGATCGCCGGCATCTACTCCGCCGACCCTGACAAGCTGAGCCTGCGCAGCACCTTTCCCATGTTCCTGGATATGGAGCAGAAGCACGGCAGCCTGCTGCGTGGAATGCTGCAGCGCAAGAAATCCGCCACTGTGCCGAAGCAGCCTGCGCCGCCCGCAACCCAGCGCGCTCCGCTCTCCATGTTCATGACGCTGCGCGGCGGCCTGCAGCAGTTAGTGGATGCGCTCATCGAGCGGCTCAAGCCCGCACACATTCTGCTGAATCGCGAGATCACCGCCGTGAACAAGAGCGCGTCAGGCTATCGCATCGATTGCAGTGGCGGCGCTCCGCTCCATGCCGACGAGATCGTCTTCGCCACGCCCGCGCATGTCACCGCCGATCTGCTGCGCGGCCTTGACCCTGTGCTCGCCGCGAAGCTCCATGCGATTCGTTACGCTTCTACCGCTACCATCTCCGTTGCCTACAAGCGCAGCGAGGTTGCCAATGCGCTGGATGGATTCGGCTTCGTGGTTCCCTTCAGCGAAGGCCGCAGCATCACGGCATGTTCCTGGTCGTCTACCAAATTCAGCCATCGTGCGCCGGATGACGGTGTGCTGCTGCGCGCCTTTGTAGGCGGCGACCGCGCGGAGAATCTTGCCGAGCAAAGCGCTGAAGCCCTGGTCGAGCTGGCCCTGCAGGAACTGAAGGCCACCATGGGCATTACCGCAACGCCGCTGCTGGCGCAGGTCTATCGCTGGCACAAGGGCAGCCCGCAGTATGACGTGGGCCATCTGGAGCGCGTGGAAGAGATTGAGCAAATCACCGCGCGGCACCCTGGATTGCATCTTGCAGGCGCAGCGTATCGCGGCCCCGGCATTCCCGATTGCATCCAGAGCGGCATCAAGGTTGCCACAGCAATCGCAGACGAAATCTCCATCATCAGAAAAGAGGCTGTATGAAACAGGCTTCCCCGAATCCGTTTGTCACCACGCCCGATGGCGTGCAGGTCTTCAACGCACCGGCCGCGCATCCGCATGCGCAGCGCCGTCACGGCGCGCAGGATTATTCGCAGGCGCCGATGAACGTTTACTGGGAGACAACGCAGGCCTGTGCGCTTGCCTGCCGCCACTGCCGCGCAGAGGCCGTGTGCAACGCGCATCCGAATGAGCTGACGCGCGGCGAAGGCATGGGACTGCTGCGCCAGATCGCCGCCTTCGAGCCGAAGCCGCACCTGGTGCTGACCGGCGGCGACCCCATGCAGCGCGCAGACATCTACGATCTCATTGACGAGTCGCGCGCGCTTGGCATCATGACCTCCATTACGCCCAGCGCCACCGCCGCGCTCACTTTTGAAGTGATGGAAAAATTGAAGGCCCACAAAATCGACAGCATGGGTCTGAGTCTGGACGGCTCCAACGCCAGGCGGCACGAGGCTGTGCGCGGCGTGGAAGGCTGTTTTGAATGGACCATTCAGGCCGCCAAGAATGCAGAGAAGCTCGGCATTCCCATTCAGGTGAACACGCTGGTCGCCGAAGAAACTGTCGACGATCTGCCCGCGATCTACGAGCTGCTGAAGACCTTCAAGGTGATGCGCTGGAGCCTCTTCTTCCTGATCGCCGTCGGGCGCGGCAAGGTGCTGCAGCCCATCACGCCGGAACATGGCGAAGAGGTGATGAACTGGGCGTTCGATCTTTCGCGCACCGCGCCATTTACCGTGGCAACCACTGAGGCTCCTTCATACCGCCGCGTCGCGCTGGACCGCATGCGCAAAGAAGGTATGGTCGCGGCGGAGATTGAGCGTTCGCCCGTGTACCGCGGCTTTGGCATCCGCGATGGCCACGGCGTGGTCTTCATCGGCAACCAGGGCGACGTCTGCCCCGCGGGATTTCTTCCGCTCACCGTCGGCAATGTGCGGCAGGATTCGCTGGTCGATCTCTACCGCAATGCACCGGTCTTCCGCGCACTGCATGCACCACGGCTCTTCAAGGGCAAGTGCGGCCGCTGCGAATACACCACGCTCTGCGGCGGCTCGCGCGCCCGTGCCTTCGCTTATACCGGTGATCCGCTGGAGAGCGATCCCTTCTGCGCCTATGAGCCGAAGTCTTCTGAACCGAAGGAACACGGCGTTTCGGCATAGCGTAATCTGAGAGTTCACCGGCAGCTTCTTCCCCAGGGCGCATGCGCGCGGCACTGTCCGCGTTGCTGCATAACGCAGGAGAAGAAACCATGGCGTACGAAATTCCCTTCACCCTCGCAGCGGAACTGGATGAGCTGGAGGAGTACATCGCCCGGCATCTGCGCGGCGAGATTGGCGCAGCCGAACTGAAGGCCCGCCGCGTTCCCCATGGCTGCTATGAGCAGCGCCGCAACGGCAGCTACATGGTGCGCATCCGCACCACCGGCGGCGCCATCACACCGCCGCAGCTCCGCACCATCGCAGAGATCTCCAGCCGCTACGGCAGCGATTCCCTCCACATCACCACGCGGCAGGAGTTCCAGATTCACGATGTTGCGCTGGAAAATGTGACACACATTATGCGCGAATTGCTGCAGACCGGCCTGGCTTCGCGCGGCGGTGGCGGCAATACGGTGCGCAATCTGCTGCTCTCTCCCGATGCGGGCGTGGCCGTGAACGAGATCTTCGACCCTAGCCCCTACGCTTTCGCGCTGACGACACGCCTGATCGCGGAAGAAGATTCCTGGCTGCTGCCGCGCAAATTCAAGATCGCATTTTCCAACTCCGAGGCCGATACGGGCTATGCGCAGTTCAACGATGTAGGCTTTATCGCCGCGATGCGCCATGGGCTGCGCGGCTTTCGGGTGTATGTGGCCGGCGGGCTCGGCAACCGGCCGGAGGTTGGCCATCTGCTGCATGAGTTCATTCCCGCAAGCGATGTTTACATTGTGACCGCAGCGGTCAAGCGTCTCTTTGACCAGAACGGTGACCGCAAGAACCGCCATGCCGCGCGCCTGCGCTTTCTCTGGAAAACTCTGGGCGAAGACCGCTTCCGTGAGCTCTATGAAGAGCAGGTCGCACTCCTGCGCGCTGCAAATCCTGCGCCGTTGCAGCTTTCTACTCTCTCCAATCCGGCCACCGGTGCGCTGCCTGCACCCGTGCGTCTCTCTTCGCCGGAGTTCGAGCAGTGGAAGCGGCGCTATGTTGAAGTGCAGAAGCAGCCCGGCCTGGTCTCGGTGCTGCTGCCGGTCTTCCTCGGCAATCTTAAAAATGAAGACGCGCGAAAACTCGCTGACTTTCTTGAGCCATTCGGTGAAGATGTGGTGCGCGCTTCCTTCTCGCAGAATCTGCGCCTGCGCAATATTCCAGAGCGCTATCTCGGCAATGTGTATCAGCTTGTGCGTGATATCTCCGGCCTGAGCACCGCGCCACGCATGCTGGCGAACGCCATCTCCTGCACCGGCGCGGACACGTGCCAGCTGGGTATCTGCCTGCCCAAAGGAGCGCTCGTCGCCACGGCAGAGCGGCTGCACAACTCCGCACTCGATCTCGACGCGCTGCCGGACTTCCATCTGAATCTCTCCGGCTGCCCGAACACCTGCGGCCAGCACATGCTTGCTGATCTCGGCTTCTTCGGCAACGTGGGCCGCCACGGAGAGCATATGTTCCCCGCCTACAATGTGGTTGCAGGCGCACGCATCGGCGGCGACAGCGCGCGGCTGGCGCAACCGACCGTCCGCGTCAACGCACACGATCTCCCGGAATTCGTGCATGACGTGCTGGCCATGTGGCTGCAAAAGAAAGATCGCTTTAGCTCCTTCGCTGCCTACATTGACGGCGAAGGACTCACCGACATTCGCACGCTCGCTGACAAGTATCGCGAGATCCCTTCGATGGAAGAAGACAGCTCGTACTATATGGACTGGGGCGCGAAGGAGCTCTTTTCGCTCGCAGGCAAGGGTCTGGGCGAGTGCGCCGCCGGTCTCTTCGATCTGATTGATGTGGATCTGAAGCAGGCGCAGCAGCTGTGCACAGCGGTGGAGAGTAATCCGGGACAGACGGATCAGGCGCTCTACACCATCACGCTCTGCAGTGCGCGTGCCCTGCTGATCACGCGCGGTGTGGAGACGCACAGCGACAGCGCCGTCTTCGAGAGCTTCCGCAAACACTTCATCCAATCCGGCCTGATTGATGCCAACTTCGACCGCGTGATCGCTGCCGCGCTGGAAAAAAACAGCGACCGGCTGGTCCAGCTTCGAGAGGAAATATTTGCGCTGCTGGATGCGGTGACGGCGCTCTACAAGAGCCTGGACAACTCCCTGCGCTTCGCCACGGAGAAGACCGCCCCATCTGCCATGGCCTGATTCAATCCGGCGGCAGCACTTTGTCAGGCCGCCACCCTCAGTTATGTTATACTCGAGCGGTGCGGCGCTTCCTCGCCATCTCGCTGCTGCTTCTCTTCTGTGCTCCGCTGATTGCGCCGCTGCTTGCGCTCAGCCGCGATCCGGATGCGAATCTCCCTGTCTGCTGCCGCCGCCATGGCAAGCACCATTGCATGATGTCGGCTGAGATGATGCAGGCCATGATGGCGGGCACGCAACTCCACGCGCTGCCGATGCGCTGCCCCATGTATCCGCGCGCCATCACCGCCGCACAGCACCATGAGCTGCTGGTTCCCACCACCGCGCTGCTCTTTGCAGAGGCGGTGTCTCATCCCGCTGTGCATACACAGACGCTGGCCCGCGCTCGGGTCTCCCTCTTTTGTGCCCGCCAGAAACGCGGCCCTCCGGCAATCCTCTAACTCATTCTTCCTTCCGTCTTACTCTCTGCGCCGGTAGTGCGCAGTGTGAAGATGCGTGTCTCCATGCTTCTTTGCCATCCGCTGCTTCAGCGGAAAGGATTGCTTCCTCGTGCGCAAATTGTCTTCTTGCTGTGCCATTTTATTTTCTTTGCTTATATCGCCAGTGAGCTTCGCTTCCATCTTCAGCCAGATTCACGGCGTGGTGCACGATCCGCAGCACCGGCCCATCGCCGGAGCCAGCGTCGAGCTTCGCGCGCTCCACTCCGCCTTCACCCGCCAGGCCGTCACGCAGCAGGATGGCACATTCACCATCGCCGCAATTCCACTGGGCGATTACAGCATCCTTGTCACGGAGGCCGGCTTCGATGATCTGCGGCAGAGCATCACGCTCGCGTCGGATACTTCGCCTGCGTTGCACTTCCAGCTGCATGTCGGCGCCGTCCACCAGAGCGCCAGTGTGACAGCAGATGCATCGGCTGACTCCGTTACGCCAACCACGTTGATCAGCCGCCTGGAGATTGCCCGCACCCCGGGCGCGGACCGCACCAACAGCATGGCCATGATTACTGACTACGTGCCCGGCGCATACATGACGCACGACATGCTGCACATGCGCGGCGGCCACCAGGTGAGTTGGCTGATTGACGGAGTTGAGATTCCCAATACCAACATTGCCAGCAATCTGGGCGCACAGATCGATCCGAAAGATATTGACTATCTCGAAGTCCAGCGCGGCAGCTACACCGCGGACGTGAGCGATCGCACTTACGGAGTCTTTAATGTTGTTCCGCGCACCGGCTTTGAGCGCAACCGCGAAGCCGAACTCGTCATGAGCGCGGGCAATTTTCTGCAGACGAACGACCAGCTCAATCTCGGCGATCACACAAACAAGTTTGCCTACTATGCCAGCCTGAACGGTAATCGCAGCGACTATGGTCTGGCCCCGCCGGTCTCGCATCCGCTGCACGATGCGGCCAATGGCTACGGGGGCTTTGCATCCTTGCTCTACAACCGCACGCCGCGCGATCAGTTCCGCCTGGTCACACAACTGCGCCATGATTTTTTCCAAATTCCCTACGACCCCAGCACCACAGACGCTGAGGCTCAACAATTCGACCCGCCTTATGGTTCCAGCCAGCTGCGCGACGTGCAGCACGAGACTGACGGCTTGGCCGCACTCACCTGGCTGCACACGTTCAACACCTCCACCGTGCTGCAGGTGTCGCCCTTCTACCACTACAACCGCGCCAACTACGACTACGCCGATGCGGCGGAAGCGCCGGTCGCCACCACCTATCATCGCGCTTCTGTTTACGCGGGTGTGCAGGCGAATCTCACCACGCAGATCGCGCGCCACACGCTGCAGGCGGGCATGTACTCCTTCGGCCAGCATGACAACTATCTCTTCGGCTCTCTCTTCAACGATGGCACGCAGCCATCACAGGATTTCTCTCTGCCCGATTCTGCCGCCGGTGGCGTAGTGGAAGAATTTATCTCTGACAACTACCAGCCGCTCAGCTGGCTCACGCTCATCGCGGGGCTGCATGAGACACACTTTAAAGGCCAGTTCGTTGAGAATCAGACCGATCCGCGCTTCGGCATCGCAGTTCAGGTACCGCATCTCCGCTGGGTCTTCCGCGGATTCTACGGTCGCTACTACCAGCCACCGCCGCTGCTCACCGCCGCCGGGCCAGTCGTGCAATTCGCCAACGCCAACAACACGGACTTCGCCCCGCTGCACGGTGAGCGCGATGAGGAGCATCAGTTCGGCCTGAAGATTCCCTATCGCGACTGGGTGCTGGATGCGGATACTTTCAAGACCCGCGTCAACAACTTCCTGGATCACTCCAACGTAGGCGACTCCAGCATCTATTTCCCCGTTACGATTGACGGCGCTCTGGTCCGCGCATGGGAGCTTACGCTGCGTTCACCGCGTCTCTGGCGGATGCTTCAGCTTCATCTCGCGTACTCTAACCAGATTGCCGAGCAGCGCGGCAACATCACCGGCGGCCTGATCTGCGCGCCTATCGCGTCACCGCAGTGCGATGCAGGTTTCGATTATTCGCCGGTCGATCACGATCAGCGCAACACGCTGAATACGGGATTCGATGCAACACTGCCGTGGAAGATCGTCGCGTCCACCAATGTTTACTACGGCTCCGGCTTCACCAACGGAGGATACGATCCGTCCGGGCCGCCCGCCGATCCACGCTATCCCAACCCCTACCTGCCGCAGCACACCACGTTCGATCTCTCCGTGGGCAGAAGCATCGGCGCGCGCGCGTCTGTCTCCGTCACCGTGTTAAACGCAGCCAACCGCCGGGTGCTGCTCGACAATAGCCTGACCTTCGGTGGATTTCACTACAACGATCCGCGGCAGATCGCCGGCGAACTGCGTTATCGCTTTCACTATTGATCGAAGCAGCCAATCGCTATATTGATCCGCACGTACACAAGCATTGTCATCTCGACCGGAAGCGCGCGGTTGCGCTGGAGCGGAGAGACCTGTTGTTTGCCTGAACAGCTGCAACCGGCAGGTTTCTCCACGTCCCGGGACGAATGAAACCGTCTCGCTCCGGTCGGAATGACAATAAAATGAAGCAGATTCGCGAATGTGCCGCGCTTCAGACGCCGGCTTCCATGCTGTCATAATCGCGCCAGCGATAGATCGCAATGGAGACGATCCAGCTCGCAACGAACAGGCCCACGATGAAGTATCCCAGCACGCCGAAGTTATCGTTCAGCCGTCCGATCCACTCCCACACGCGGCCTTTGGGATGGAAGTGTGCCGCCAGCAGCCCCAGCGCTTCCACGCCGCCCACCGCCAGCGCAACGATCACGGACACGAACGTAATCGTGATGTTGTAGTACAGCTTGCGGATGGGTTTAATGAACGCCCATCCGTATGCACCCAGCATCAGGATATTGTCCGTCGTATCAATCAGGCACATGCCCGCCGCAAAGAGCACGGGGAAGACCAGGATAGACCACAGCGAGATGCCCTTGGATGCTTCTGCTGCAGAAATTCCCAGCACGCCAATCTCCGTCGCCGTATCGAAGCCCAGGCCGAACAGAACTCCCAGCGGATACATATGCCAGCTGCTGCGGATCATGTTGAACATGGGCCGGAAGAGCCGCGAGAGAAATCCGCGGCTGCCCAGCAGCAGATCGAAATCCTCTTCCACATACGGCTCTCCCCGCCGCACTCGCCGGAACGCGCTGCAGATGGATTGCAGCACCACCAGATTCACAATCGCAATGCCGAAGAGAAAGAAGCATGAGACCAGTGTGCCCACCAGGCCACCGATGTCGCGCACCGCATCCATGCGATGCTGCAGCGCGCGCGCCGTGGCGGCGATGGCAACGGACCCGACCACCACAATCGTCGAATGCCCCAGGGAGAACATAAATCCCACCGCGACGGGCCGTTTATTCTCCTGCATCAGCTTGCGCGTGACGTTATCGATTGCGGCAATGTGATCGGCATCTACCGCATGGCGCAGGCCCAGGCTATATGCAAGGAACGCCGTGCCCAGCAGCACCGGGTGTTCGCGAAAAGCCACAAACGCCCATAGCCACGCGCTCACGTTGAAGACGAACAGAACGATATAGATGCCGGCAATCCGGGATCGGGTGTTCTCGGCTCGATCATCGAGCAGGTTCCGGATTAGAGATAACATTGCAGCAACTTTCTTCAGGACCGCACCGTGCGGAACGCCGCACCGCGACCGGCCTTCTAACAGATTCTGGGCAATTGCTCGCCGAACATGACATCCACCACGCGGGTTCCGCCCACGCCGGTCTTCATCAGCACCATGCCTGCATGGTCTTCCACCACCCCGCCGATCAGGCTGCTATCCTGCCCCAGCGGATGCGCCCGCATCGCAGCCAGTACCTGCTCTGCGATCTCCGGCGCCACCACGGCCAGCAGCTTGCCTTCATTGGCCACGTACAGCGGATCCAGCCCCAGCACCTCACATGCGCCGCGCACGGTATCGCGCACCGGAATCGCATCTTCCTGCAGCAGCATGCCCATGCGCGAGCGGCCGGCGATCTCATTCAGCGTAGTCGCCACACCGCCGCGCGTTGGATCGCGCATGCAGCGCAGGCCGGCAAGATTTTCTCCCGCCGCATCCATCATCGCGGTTACCAGCCCATACAGCCCGGCGCAATCGCTCTGCAACGCGCTTTCAAACTCCAGGTTGTCGCGCTGCGAAAGAATCGTGATGCCGTGGTCGCCGATGTAGCCGCTCAGCAAAATTTTGTCCCCCGGCCTGGCGCGGTCGGCGGAGAGTTGCACCGGGCGATCCAGCACGCCGATGCCGGTCGTGTTGATGAAAATCTTGTCGCCCTTGCCGCGATTCACCACCTTGGTGTCGCCGGTCACGATCTGCACGCCCGCCAGGTCGGCAGCTGCGCGCATGGATTCCACCACGCGCCGCAGTTCCTCCGCAGGCAAGCCCTCTTCCAGGATGAATGCTGCCGAAAGATACAACGGCCGCGCACCGCCCATCGCCAGATCGTTCACCGTGCCATTCACTGCGAGCGAGCCGATATCGCCGCCCGGAAAGAAGATCGGCGTCACCACAAACGAGTCGGTCGTGAATGCCAGTTTGACGCCGCCTATCTCCAGCGCCGCCTGATCGTCCATGTGCTCCAGCGTTGGATTGCGGAACTGGCTCACAAAAACTTTATCGATCAACTCGGCGGAGAGCTTTCCGCCGCTGCCATGTCCCATCACGATCTGCGGATGCTCAAAGATCGGCAGCGGGCACTCGCCAAATACCGCGGGTGTTGTCTTCTGCTCTTCATCCTGTGTCTTGCTCGTGCTCACGCCGGTCCTCCGATCGTCACCAGTGCCGGCTTTAGATGCCGTCCATACGCATAGTAGGCCGCACATGCGCCTTCTGCCGAGACCATGGTCGCGCCCAGCGGATGCTGCGGATCGCACAGCGTTCCAAACGCCGGGCAATCGTGCGGCTTCTTGATGCCCTGCAGAATCTCGCCCGCAATGCAGATCTCCGGCTCCATCGTTTCAATGGATGCCACGTTGAAACGCCGCTCCGCATCCAGCGCGGCAAACTCCGCGCGCAGGCGCAGTCCGCTGTGCGGAATTGTGCCCACGCCGCGCCACTTGCGGTCGCCCACTTCAAATATTTTTTCTACAAGTTGCTGCGCCGGCACATTGCCCTCGCGCGAGAGGATGCGCGAGTACTGGTTCTCCACCTCGGCGCGTCCCTCTTCCAGCTGCTTTACCAGCATCAGCACGCCTTCCAGAATGTCCACCGGCTCAAATCCTGAGATCACAATCGGCACATGGAAGCGCTCACTCAGCGGCTCATACTCCGTGTAGCCCACCACGGCACACACATGTCCGGGCCCCAGAAATCCCTGCACGCGGTTCTGCGGCGAAGAAAGAATCGCCTCAATCGCCGGCGGCACCAGCACGTGCGAGACCAGCAGCGACACATTGGTCTGGCCCTCCTGCTGCGCACGCCACGCCAGCATCGCATTCGCGGGTGCGGTTGTCTCAAATCCGATGGCGAAGAACACGACTTCCTTATCAGGATTCGCGCGCGCAATCTTCAGGCAATCCAGCGGCGAATACACCACGCGCACATCGCCGCCGCGCGACTTGATGCTGAACAGATCGCCGTCCGATCCCGGCACCCGCAGCATGTCGCCAAACGAGCAGAAGATCACATTGGGCTGGCGCGCAATCGCATGGGCGCGGTCAATCATCTCCAGCGGCGTCACGCACACCGGGCAGCCGGGGCCATGCACCAGCTCCACGCCTTCCGGCAGCAGATAATCAATTCCGTTCTTCACAATGGAGTGCGTCTGCCCGCCGCAGACCTCCATGATCACCCACGGTTTGGTCTGCACGCGCTTGATCTCTGCCACCAGCTTCGCGGCAATGCCTCCATCGCGATACTCATCCATATACTTCATGCAGAGCCTCCGGGCTTCAGCTCGTTCACTTCCGGAATATCCAGTTCGTCGAGCTGTCCCAGTTCCGCCAGCGCCTCATACGTGCGCCGCGCCTCCTGCTCATCAATCGTGCTGATGGCGAAGCCGACATGCACCAGCACATACTCTCCCACTTTGGTCTCCGGCACATATTCCAGGCAGGCCTCGCGCACCACCCCGCCAAACTGCACACGCGCCATCCGCATGCCGCTGTTCGAGTACGTCTCGATCACTTTTCCGGGAATCGCCAGGCACATTGTGCTAACCCTCTTTCCGTATGATTTCACATGCAATGGCCGCTTGTCCCAGCGAGACGCCGCCATCATTGGCCGGAACTTTCTGCTGGTAGAAGACCTCAAAACCCTCGCCGCGCAGCCGCTCGACACACCCGCGCAGCAGCCGCAGATTCTGAAAGCAGCCCCCGCTCAGGCAAACCCTGTTCCAGCCATACCGCTGCTTCATCTGATGGCAAATATCGCTGGCGACGGCTACCAATGTGTTGTGAAATTTCGCAGCCATCTTCGGCTGCGCCAGTCCCGCAGCCACATCCTGCACTATCTGCCGCACCATCGGCCGCAGATCGACCGCGCCGCTCTCCATCGAAAACTCGTAGCGCTCGGTAAGCTCTTCCGCTGCAACGGCTTCCAGCTCCATGGCCGCCTGGCCTTCAAAACTGACCGTGTGCCGCAGCCCAATCAAGGACGCCACCGCATCAAACAACCGCCCGCACGATGATGTCGCCACCACATTCAATCCGCGGTCCAGCATCGTATCCACCAGGCGCAGTTTCTCCTGCGGTAGCGGCGGCTCCATGTGCTCAGGAATCGCGTCACCAAACGCATCGCGCAAATAGCTTCTGGCCACGCGCCACGGCTCGCGCACTGCGGCGTCCCCGCCCGCAAGCAGTACATTGCGCAGATGCGCGAAGCGTTCAAAGCCGGAGAGGCTGGCCGCCAGAAACTCGCCGCCCCATATCGTGCCGTCCGTCCCGAAGCCGGTTCCATCCCACGCCAGTCCGATCACGTTGCCGTCCAGATGATGTTCCGCCATGCAGCTCGCAATATGCGCGTGATGGTGCTGCACGCCAATGCGCCGCGCGGTCTCCATCTTCAGCGCCATCTGTGTGCTCATGTAGTTCGGATGCAGGTCGTGCGCAATCACCTGCGGATACACATGAAACAGACGCTGCATCCGCTCCAGAGTCTGCGCAAAAAACTGCATGGTCTCATAATTTTCCAGATCGCCCAGATGCTGGCTGGGCAGCGCGAAACCCGCCTTCGTCAGGCAGAAGGTGCTCTTCTGCTGCGCGCCGAATGCCAGCACCTCCGCCTCCCCCAGCCCCAGCCATACCGGCTGCGGAGCATATCCGCGGGCACGCCGCATCACCATCGGCTCATCCTCAAAGATGCGCACAATGGAATCGTCCACGCGCGTATGAATGCGGCGGTTGTGGTGCGCGAAGGCGTCTGCAATCCCTGCGAGCTGCTGCTCAGCTTCCTCTTCGCCCGTCACGATAGGCTCTTCGCTCAGATTGCCGCTGGTCATCACCAGCGCCACGGGCTCAGTTGCCTCCTGATGCATCACGCGGAAGAGCAGATCGTGCATCGGCGTGCATGGCAGCATCACGCCGGTCATGGGATTGCGCGGCGAAACACCCGCCGCCAGCGCGGCATTGGCCCGCCGCTGCAGCAGCACAATGGGCCGCTCGCGGCTCTCCAGCGCCCTGCGCTCCGCGGCCGAAACCAGACAAAAACTCTCCGCATCGTCAGCCGAAGCCACCATGACCGCAAACGGCTTCTCGCTCCTGCGCTTGCGCCGGCGTAACTCTTCCACCGCATTCTGTTTGCGCGCATCGCAGGCCAGTTGGTAACCGCCCAGCCCCTTCCACGCTACGATTCCACCCGCGCGCAGCATCGCCGCCACCGGCTTCAGCACGGCATGTGCGTCAATATCGGTTACATCCTCGCGTTCCGGCACAGCCAGACGCATGCGCGGGCCGCACACCGGGCACGCATTGGGTTGCGCATGGAATCGCCGGTTTGCCGGGTCGTCATACTCGGCGCGGCAGGCATCGCACATGGCAAACTCGGCCATGGTGGTGGCGCCACGGTCATATGGAATGTCCAGGATGATGCTGTAGCGCGGGCCGCAGTTGGTGCAGTTGGTAAACGGATAGCCGAAGCGGCGGTTTGCCGGGTCATGCACATCCGCCAGGCAGGCATCACACACGCAGATATCCGGCGGAATCAGGGTAAACGCGACCGGCCCCGCATCGTCACTGGGGCGAATGACGAACTCGCGCTCGCCGTTTGCCGCAATCTCAGTCTGCGCGATGTCCGCGATCTGTACCAGCGGCGGAGCCTGCGCCGGAAGCGCCTGCACAAAATCCGCTAAAGCTGCCGCTGTGCCTTCAATCTCAAGGAAGACCCCGGCACTGGAATTCATCACAAACCCAGCCAGCCCGTGCGCCCGCGCGAGCTGGTAGACATAGGGCCGGAAGCCGACGCCCTGCACCACTCCCCGGACCCTGAGCTGGATTCTCTGCTGGCTCTGATTGCTTGCGGCAGCGCACATCTCCCACTCCTGGCCTGGGTACTTCGCAGGGATGCCGCCTTGCTGGGAGCGACGATTGACCCTTGGCCAAAGTATGGCACGAACAGCGGAATGCCGTCCGGCTGGAGCAGAGACACGGCCGCATAGCCCGGTTGCGCGAGTGAAAGTGTCAGGATACGGAAGGGGATCTTTGCCGCGGATCTCTCGGAGACCCTGCTTCTCACAAGCCGGTTTATTGCTTGTGAGAAGGGCGCTCGGATATCTCAAAACGACTTCAAGATATCGCTTGCCTCCTGGTGGCACCGCCCGTTTCGGCGGGTGCTCGGGCCGGCCGCGGATGCTCCCGGGCCGACTGCCAGTGGCAGGTTAGCGCTGGAAAACGAACGTCAGGTTCACGTGCTCAGCAACAGTCTGCGCATCCAGCACTGCGGGGCGGAAGCGGGCTTCGCGGACAGCGGCCAGTACACGGGCATCCATCAACGGGTTCAGCGACTTCACGATCGTGGCTTCCTGCGGAATGCCATTCTCGTTGACCAGCATGCGGACCACGACGCGGTTATCGTCGTCATTACGCAGTTCAGCGGCGGTGAAGGGGATGGTGGGGGTGCGAACCAGCTTGGCCGCCGAGATGCCGGTGCTGATGCGGGGGGCGGCAGGGGTTGCCGTGGTGGTCGTCAGGCTCGCGGCCGGTGCGGCAGCAGCAGGCATGAACATCTTGAGGACGTCCTTGCGAGCTTGAAGGTTGACGTCAACGGCCTTGCTTGCCTGGGCATGCAAAAGGACCGGGGACAGGACGATTAAGCTGGCAATGAGTTTACGCATTCTGTATTACCTCCGTTGAAGCAGTCTGTGACCGTCATCAGAGTAAATAAATCAAGACATAATTGTCAAGATATATTTTTCATATATTTTATTCACCATATTTTCATGTAGATAGCACCAGCAACCGGGCCAAATCTCACATAACGGTAAAAATATCGCTCAAACCATAGCGCTCACGGAATTTTTGTGAATTGTGGCGCAAAAGACACAGCGGCAGATTCCTCCCTTCCCCTTCCGGTTAGAAATCTGTGCCGCCCCCTCGTGAAAATTCTTTTCCGCGCTGTAATCCCACCGCCGGATTCCCCGTCTCCCCCACCGGCAGGCAGGAGCATCATGATTCCGGAACCTTTCCCCGGAACACGTCTCCTCTTCTGACATGGAGGTCGTATGCGTTACGACAGGATCGCTCTCAAAGCAGTTTTCGCAGCACTGGCAATGGCCGGGCTGGCGCTGAATGGTTGCAGCAGCACGGCAGCCGGCACCGGGGCTACCATCAACCCCAACACACCCACCACCACCACCCAGACCCTCATCACGGATGCGCCTGCCGATCAGGTGCTCTCGCTCTCGCTCATCGTGAATTCCATCACCTTGACTGACGCTTCCGGTGCCTCCACCACCGTGCTCAGCTCGCCCGTACCGGTCGAGGTCTCTCACCTTGACGCCGTACAGGAGCCCTTGCTTCCGCCGCTGAATATTCCGCAGGACACCTATGTCTCTGCCACCATCACCGTCGCCAGCCCGGTCGTGGTCTATGTGGACCCGGCTACGGCCAAGCCGGTGAAGACCAGCGCCACCCTGGCAGCCGCCAGCACCACGGTCACCTTCACCACGCCGATCACCGTCACGGCCACCTCCGCCCCGATCTGCTTCGATCTGCTGGTCGGCCAGTCCGTCGCCTTCTCCGGCTCCGGAACCAGCACAACGGTCACCGTCACGCCCACCTTCAACATCTTCCAGATCACGCTGGCAGCCAATCCGACCAACGGCAGCAATGGCCGTATCAACGATGTGGTAGGCCAGGTCGTCTCCGTAAGCGGCACGAATCTCGTGATCGAAACGCCGAACGGCAAAGACCTCACCCTGGTGACCAATAGCGCCACCGTGCTGCAGGGCTTCACCGCGCTCTCTACCCTCACCGCCGGTGAGCCGGTTGACGCAGATATCGCCCTGCAGAAGGACGGCTCGCTGCTGGCGCTGCGGATTCACCTGCATCCGGCTCAGGCTGCCAACATGCTGGTCGGCCCAGTCACGGCCATCACCGGTTCGCCCGCCACCAGCTTCACGCAGCTCGTGCGGCAACCTGCCGGTCCTTCCGTGACCTCCAGCGCCACAGCCACCAGCTATACCATCACCGTGACCGGAACCACCACGTTCGGGCTAGCGCCACAGGCCAACACCCTGCCGACGCTTCCCTTCACCCCGGTCTTCACCGCAGCCACGATGATCGCCGGCCAGAACGTCGCAGTGGATGCCACCAGCATCAGCGGTACCGCTGCAACCGCCGCCAGCGTCATGCTGGCTCCGCAAACCGTGGATGGTGTGGTCGCCTCGGTCACAGCCTCCGGCGGTTTTGAGGTGGTAACCGTCACACTGCCCACGCAGTCCGCACTGGCATCACTGAGCGGAGCAACCAGCGTGGTGGTCTACATCAACGCGAGTACGCAGTTGATGAATGCCGCCGCCGCTGTTCCCGCCGTTGGCAGCAACATCCGCTTCAACGGCCTGCTCTTCAACGACAGCGGCACACTGCGCATGCTGGCTGGAGGTTGCAACGACTTCCCGCCCGCCGCACCACCGCAAAAACACTAAACCTCCTGCAGCACCTTCAGCGGAGCAGCCAATGGCTGCTCCGCTTTTCTTTGCCCGTCTCAAACCTTGACACCGCCGCATTTGAAAACTAGGGTTGCGCTAGCGCGATTCCGCACTTCGCAGGTTCTCCTGATGCCGCTCCCGCTCACTCGCTCTCTTCCTACCCGCCGCGGATTTCTGCGCAGAATAAGCTACGGCCTGGCCGCCGCGCCCTTCGCAAAGCCGCTGCTCGCGCTCGCTCCGCACCCACCCGCAAAGCCCGCACTCCGCCTCAACGTCCGTGACTTCGGCGCAACCGGCGACGGCATCGCGAAAGACACCGCGTCCATTCAACATGCACTGGACCGCTGCGCCGTGCTCGGCGGCGGCGAAGTTTTGTTGCCCGCCGGAAAATATCTCATCGGCTCCATCCAGCTTCGTTCCAACGTCACCCTGCGGCTCGACGCAGAGGCCATCATCATGGGCTCTGACAATCCCGCCGACTATCCTGTGAGCGAAGTGCGCTGGGAGGGCAAGTGGATTCCCGGCCATGTCGGCCTCTTCTACGCCTTCGATGCGCAGAACATCGGCATCGTCGGCGCGGGCAGGATCGTCGGCGCCAACGCGCTCGGCGGCCGCCCCACCAAGGAATCGCCCCTGCGCCACCCTGCGCTGATTGAGCCTATCCGCTGCACCGGCGTGCGCCTTGAAGATTTCTCCACCAGCTACTATCGCATGTGGTCCATCCATCCCACCGAATGCGAAAACATCTTCATCCGCAATCTCACCATTCGCAGCACCGGCGGCAACGGCGACGGCATTGACGTGGACTCCTGCAAACACGTGCGCATCGACCGCTGCGACATCTCCACGGGCGACGACTGCATCTCGCTGAAGTCCGGCCGCGGCGAAGAGGGCTTCACCATGCATCGCCCCACGGAAGACGTACACATCTCCAACTGCACCTTCGCGAATTCCATCTTCGCCTGTATCGGCATCGGCAGTGAGACCTCCGGCGGCATCCGCCGTGTGCGCATTACCAACTGCAAATTCACCGCCGCAAAATCGCACGCCATCTACATCAAAAGCCGTCCCGGCCGCGGCCCGTTCCTGGAAGATCTGACCGCCGACGGCCTCGAAGTCTCCGGCATGCAGGCAGGCTTTCTGCGCATCAACATGCTGAACAGCGGCATTCAGGATGCTGACCCCGTCCCCGGCCTGCAAGGCATTCCCAGCGCGCGCAATCTGACCTTCACCAACATCCAGATCACCGATTGCCCCGTGCTGGTGGACGCTACCGCCGTGCATCCTGACCGCGCCATCGACGGATTTACTCTCAGCAACGTCACCGGCACCTGTGCGCAGGGCATCTCGCTGGCGAACATGCGCCATGTCACGCTGCGCAACATTCATGTGACCGGCTTCAGCGGCCCGCTGCTGCGCACCTATCATGTGCATGGAACCGGCCTGCAGGGTGCAGTCACCATGGACGCGCCGCCGCTGCCTGCCCCCGTTCTGCCACCCGCCGTCCCCTACAGCCTGCATTAGGGCGGTATTCGCCCTTTGCGGCTCTGCCCTGCAAGCCATTGAATCTGTGCGATCACACCGCACAAATGTCACATCGTGGAACGCCGTCCGCCTCAGAGTGACGCGCATCACATCGACTTGCCCTGCTTTTAGCACATCATAGGGATACAGCCGTTTTGGCCTGAGGAGAGATGTCACATGAGCGCGACCGTCACAACACCCGGATTTGAATTTTCGAAGTCTGGGGCCGGCAGCAACCACTTTTACCTGCTCCACTCCCTGCTGAAGACACGTGCTGAGCATCCCGCCATTCCAGTTGCCGTCTGCTGGCCGCACAGCACCGTCTCTCTCGCCGGAGCCGTGGAAGCCGCAGAAGCCGGCCTGATCGATCCCATCCTGGTGGGCGATGCCACAGAGATTGCCGCCATCGCCAAGGACCTGAATCTCAACATCAAGCCCTACCGCCTGATCGAGGTCGCCACCGAAGAAGAGGCTGCAGCCAAGTCCGTCGAGCTCTGCAAAACCAACCGCGCCGGCGCTCTGATGAAGGGCAGCCTGCACACTGACCTGCTGATGAAGTACGTCGTCGCCAAGGAGATCGGCCTGCGCACCTCGCGCCGCATCAGCCACGTCTTCGTGATGGAAGCGCCGCGCTACAACCGCACCCTGCTCATCACGGACGCCGCCATCAACATCGCTCCCACGCTGGAAGACAAAGTCTCCATCACGCAGAATGCCATCGACCTGGCGCACGAGCTCGGCATTGAAACGCCGCGCGTCGCCATCCTCTCTGCGGTGGAAACCATCAACTGCAAGATGGTCTCCACGCTGGACGCCGCTGCGCTCTGCAAGATGTCTGACCGCGGCCAGATCACCGGCGCCATTCTCGACGGCCCGCTGGCCTTTGATACCGCCGTCAGCTCCGACGCAGCTCAGGTCAAGGGTTTGAATTCGCCGGTCGCCGGCCTCGCCGACATCCTGATCGTGCCCGACCTTGAATCCGGCAACATGCTCGCCAAGCAACTGGAGTACCTCGGCGGCGCACGGCTCGCCGGCATCGTGCTCGGCGCCAAGGTGCCCATCATCCTGACCAGCCGCGCCGATCTGCCGGAGTCGCGCGTCGCCTCCTGCGCCATCGCTTCGCTGCTCGCCGTGAAGCGCAACTACATCGTCGACTAACTTCAGCCGATTCCAACGCCAAGCGGACGAGCCTGTCTCGTCCGCTTTTTGCTGCACTGAGGCAGAAATCCGGTCATCAATTCAACGCTGTCATTCTGACGCTTGAGCGTAGCGAAGCGGAAGAATCTGCTTTGCCTCTGCCGTTGGTTGTTCTTGCCTATTCCTTACTCCCTATTCCCTACTCCCCGTTTTCGCCATATAAACTACACTCATGCTCAAAATAAAGCGCCTGCATCCTGACGCCAAGCTGCCCACAGTGGCGCACCCCGGCACCGATCTCGGATTCGATCTCTACGCGCTGGAAGACACCGCACTGCCGCCCGGCGTCCCCGTAAAAGTCCGCACCGGCATTGCCGTGGAAGCGCCTGAGGGCTACGGCTTCATCGTCGGCGACCGCTCCTCCATGGCCGCCCGCGGAATCACCTACATGGGCGGACGCATCGATGCAGGCTATCGCGGCGAACTGCTCATCTGCCTGATCAACGTCAATCAGCCCGCCGTCACACTGCACACTTCGCACAATGCCGATGGCCTGCTGACCGCCGCGCATCTGCAGCACGCCGACGCAACCGTCGCCCTCTGTAAAGGCGACAAGATCGCGCAGATATCGCCCATGGCTGCCGTCACCGCATGGCCCATCGTGGAAGTAGACGAACTCACTGAGACCGCCCGCGCCGCCAAGGGCTTTGGTTCAAGCGGGCGCTGATGCTGACCATGGCGAAGCAGAAGACGGCTTTCCCCAAGCATCCCTTTGATGTGGTGCATGGCACCGATACCGGCGGTCTCACGCCGGGTGTCGAGCTCAAGACCGGCCACGATCACGACCGCTACAACACCGCCTACTACGGCATTGCGCCCTCGCTGCTGCGCCGCTTCATCACGCAGTGGCGCAAGCTGCCTCCGCCGCATCGCCTGGGAAGCTACAACTTCATTGACGTCGGCGCCGGCAAAGGCCGCGCCATGCTGCTTGCATCGGAATTTCCATTTCGCGAAGTCGTCGGCGTGGAACTCAATCCCGATCTCGCCCGCATCTGCCGCCGCAATATCCGCATCTGGAATGCATCACACGAGCAGGCCGCGCCCCTGCGCGTAAGCGAAGGTGACGCGACCGAGTTCGTCTTTCCGCCCGGCCCCTGCCTGGTTTACATGTTCAATCCGTTCGGCTCCATTGTTGTGCGCCGCTTTCTGCGTACGATCGAAGCGCAGTTCGCGGACCGCAAAGGCGATCTCGACATCCTGTATGTGAATCACGAGAGCGAGGCCGCCATCAAAGGCCGCGCCGGATTCAAGCAGCTCTGGCGCGGCACCGTCCCCATGTCCTCGCTCGACGCCATCGTGGACCTGCAGATCATCAACAGCCAGCTCGACGGCGAATACGGCAGTACGGGCGATGAGGCATGCAGCATCTACCGATATCAAGGATTGAAGTAGAAGCAGGAGTTGAGTTGTCAGTTGTCAGTGAGATGTTCCGGCCTTTCCTGAAAACTAACAACTAAAAACTGATAACTGTTTTTACGCTTCCATCGCACCGGAATACACGGCCATACCGGCCACCGCATCCACGCCCATCGCGTCCAGTTCGTCCACTTCGGCCTGCGAGCGGATGCCGCCCGCCACAATCAGCTGCCGCGCCGTTGTAGCTCGCAGGATCGCCGCTGCGTTGATCGGGAAGCCCTGCATAGTGCCCTCGGTATCCACGTGCGTGTAGAGGAACGCCTCGCAGTAGGGCTCCAGCCACGTCACCGCTTCCTCCGGCGTCAGGTCGACCGAATCCTTCCAGCCCTTCACCGCCACGCGGCCATTCTTCGTGTCCACTGAGAAGACCAGCTTCTCTTCGCCGAGCTGCCCAGCCAGCTTCGCTGCAAAATCCAGGTTCACAATCGGATGCCGCTTGCGGTCGTCTGCATGGTCACCGCCAAAGAGCGTGGAGCCGAAGATCACGCGTTTCGCGCCGAGGTCCAGCATCCGCTGCGCATCGTCCGCCGAGCGCAGCCCGCCGCCGATCTGGCATGGCAGCCGCGACGTAAACTGCGAAATCAGCGCTCGATTGTCACCCTGCCGCATCGCCGCATCCAGGTCAATCAGCTGCACCAGCGGATACTTCGCAAAGCGGTTGATCCAGTACTCAAAATCGTCAAACGCCAGCTTCAGCTTCTCGCCCTGCACCAGCTGCACAATCTGCCCGTTCATCAAATCAATCGAAGGTATCAGCATCAAATCTCTCTTTCAAATCATTGTCATTCTGAGCGTAGCGAAGAATCTGCTTTTGTCTCTGCGACCAGCGGAAGCCGCGAGCAAAGCTCGCTCTTCGCCGTGCGCGCAGCACCTCAGCACGGCAATCTCATCGGCACGCCGGCCTTCGCCAACTCCGCCTTCAACTCGCGCGAATCCGTCACGCCAAAGTGAAAGATGCTCGCAGCCAGCGCGGCATCGGCCTTACCGCGCCCGAAGACATCCACAAAATGTTGCGCCGTCCCCGCACCGCCGCTGGCGATCACCGGAATCTGTACCGCGCCGCTCACCATCGCAGTCAGCTCGCAATCGAACCCGTTGCGCATCCCGTCCGTATTCATGCTCGTGAGCAGAATCTCGCCCGCTCCGCGATCTTCCGCCTCGCGCGCCCAGTCGATCACCCTGCGCCCCGTCGGCTTGCGTCCGCCGGCCACGAATACCTCGGCATCGCCCACCGGATCGCTGGAGTTCGTCGCGCGCCGTGCATCGATCGCCACAATCACCGCCTGCGCGCCAAAGCTCGACCCAATCTCGCCGATCAGCTCCGGCCGCGCCACCGCAGACGAATTGATGCTGACCTTGTCCGCGCCCGCGTCAAACACCGCCGCCGCATCGTCCGCGCTGCGAATCCCGCCGCCCACCGTGAACGGCACAAAGAGTTGCGCCGCGGTGCGCTTCACCGTATCGATCAGCGTGCCGCGCCCCTCGTGCGTCGCCGTGATGTCGAGCAGCACAATCTCGTCCGCGCCCGCCGCCGCATGGCGATGCGCCAGCTCCGCCGGATCGCCCGCGTCGATGATGTCCACAAACTGCACGCCCTTCACCACGCGTCCGCCGCGCACATCCAGGCAAGCGATGATTCGTTTCGTCAGCATCCTGATCTACCTTCCCCGCAGCAAAAAAATTTCTACTGGAGCTTGCCTTGCTTAAGCCCCTGGCTTCAGCCGGGGGAGTGTGGGCTTCAGCCCACACGAATGAGCCCTCTCACTCAGCAGCGGCTTTAGCCGCTGAGGTACTATTTTCCTTACAACTCCACAAAGTTCTTCAGCACCTGCAACCCCACCGCGCTCGACTTCTCCGGATGGAACTGCACGCCCATCACGTTGCCGCGTTCCACCGCCGCGGTGAAGTCTCCGCCGTAGCTCGTCGTGGCCGCCGTATGGGCAGAGACGGGCGCGCGCCACGAGTGCGTGTAGTACACAAAACTTCCCGGCGCAATGCCGCGCAGCAGCCGCGAATCCGGCCGGATATTCTCCAGCGAATTCCAGCCGACATGAGGTGACTTCAGCTCCACGCCCTGCCACGTCGCTGGAAAATGCTCGCACTGCCTGCTGAACGCGCACAGCCCATCCGTCCCCGGAGCCTCGGTCGACCCCTCATACAGCCACTGCAGCCCCACGCAAATCCCCAGGAACGGCGTGGTTTTTTGGACTGCTTCGCGTATCGCGTCCGTGAGACCCAGCGTCTTCAGCAACTCCGTCGCCTGAAAATGCCCAACGCCCGGCAGCACGATCTTCTGCGCCGCGCGCACCACCGCAGGGTCCTGTGTGACCAGCGTCTCGGCGCCCACATACTTCAGCCCCTTCACCACGCTGGTCAGATTGCCCGCCTTGTAATCAATCACTGCAATCATGATTTTATTGTTACCGCTACAGCATTTCCTTGGATTAGCCGTCCTACTTCGGTCAGCGCACAGACGCTCAAAACGAAGAGAACAGGTTCAAAACCGGATTTATTCAAAGTTCCATGCATAATGTCGATCCCACACAAAACAGCAAATGCCAAAGAGCTCCCCCATAGTGGTAGTGATGTCCACACCCTTTGCACGAGCGCAATTAGGAAAAGCGGAAAGAACAAAAGTCCAGCGACCTGCGTCAACAGCGGGACAGGAGCCCAGAAAAGCGCCATTCCAGCCATTGCAGAAATAAAGCATGCCCCCGCGCCTGCAGGAATAAAGAAGAGCACGGATATATCTGCTCGGCTAAACATCACTACAGCAATCCCTTCGTACTTGGCAGCATCTCCCGCATGCGCTCATCCTTGCTGCACGCCGCACGCATTGCCCGCGCAAACGCCTTGAAGATCGCCTCGATCTTGTGATGATTGCTGCGCCCGTACATCGTCTTCACGTGAACATTCGCCTTCGCGCCGCGGGCAAAGCCGTCAAAGAAATCCGGCAGCAGCTCGCTCTGGAAGTCGCCCACCAGCCGCACCTTCACCTTGTCGTCCACCACGTACGCCACGCGCCCGCTCAGGTCCACCGCGGCCACGGCCAGCGTCTCATCCATCGCCATCACAAAATATCCGGCGCGCATGATGCCCTTCTTATCGCCCAGCGCCTTCAGAAACGCCTCGCCCAGCGCGATGCCGACGTCTTCCACCGTGTGGTGCTGGTCCACGTCCAGGTCGCCGGTGCACTTCAGCGTCAGGTCAAATCCGCCGTGCCGCGTGAACAGCTCCAGCATATGATCGAAAAACCGTATGCCGGTCGAGACGGTGTACTTGCCCTCGCCATCCACATTCAGCCGCAGCGCAATCTGCGTCTCCGTGGTGTTGCGCTTGATCGTGCCAACTCGTGCTCGTGCCATAAATCTCACTCTCTAGTCGATCTCAAACTCTTGTAAATCCCAAACTCTTGTCATTCTGACCCTTGAGCAGCGCGAAGGGGAAGAATCTCAAATCCCCATACCTGCAAGACGTTCTCCTACTCCGCCTTCCACTGTATATCCGCCAGCGACTGCTTCAGCGCCTCAATCCCCCGCGTTACATGCTCTGCAATGCCAATCGTGATGCGCACATTCCCTTCGCACCCCGGATCGCTTGACCGGTCGCGCAGCAGCACGCCATGCTCGCGCATTGCCGCAACAAGCTCTTTGTGCTTCGACCCGATCTTCATCAGGATAAAGTTCGCATGGCTCTTCCAGTAGAAGACGCCCAGCTTTTCCAGCGCCAACTCCATGCGCTGCCGGCCCTCCAGCACCTGATCCGTATACCACTGCAGATACTCTTCGTCTGCGAGCGCCACCGGCAGGCAATCCAGCGCCACGCCATTCACGTTGTACGGCGAGCAGACCTTACGCAGCGGATACAGCAGCTCTGCGCGCCCTGCGATCATGCCCAGCCGCAAATTCGCCAGGCCGTACGCCTTTGAAAACGTGCGCGCCACCAGCAGATTCGGCACATCATTGATGTCGCCCAGCGTCGTCTCGCCGTGGAAGTGGTAGTACGCTTCATCCATCAGCACCACAGCATGAGGAGCAGCCGCGCAGATCTTCAAAATCTGTTCCCGCGGAATCACCGAGCCCGTCGGATTGTTCGGCGACGAAATAATGATTGCCTTGGTCCGCTGCGTGATCGCCGCCATCACTCCGGCGAACGGAAACTGCAGCGACGCATCGCTCGGCACGCGCACCAGGTTCGCCGTCATCATACTGATGCTGATGTCGTACATGAAAAATCCCGGCACTGCGATAATCGCTTCGTCCTGTGGTTCCAGATACGCCGCGCACAGCAGGTGAATCGCTTCGTCCACGCCGTTGGTCAGCAGCACCTGCTCCGGCTTCAACCCGAAGTGCGCCGCCGTCGCCGCCTCGCCATGTTCGCGCTCAGGATACTTCGTCAATCCCGCCGCCGTGATCTGCTGCAGCCGCTTCAGCACCTTCGGCGAAGGCGACGCAGTATTCTCATTGAAATCCAGCCGCAGCAATTCGCGCGCAGCCAGCGGCGGATGATACTCCGGCATCGCCGTTACCAGCGCGCGCGGCGCAACCGTCTGTGTCTTTGTCGAAACGCTCATCGCCGCGCTCCCTTCATGCGCACGCCAACGCTCGCCGCATGTCCCACTAAACCCTCTGCCTCAGCCAGCGCAACCGCATGCGGCCCCAGTCGGCCCAGCCCGGCGCGCGTGTACTCCTGCACCGTAATCACCTTCAGAAAATCCATCACGCTCAAGCCGCCGCGCACACGGCCTACGCGGCCGGTCGGCAACACATGGTTCGTGCCGGAAACATAATCGCCCATCGACTGCGGCGAATAGTCGCCCACAAAGACTGAGCCCGCATTCTTCACCCACTTCAGATCGTCAGCCGAATCCACCGTCAGATGCTCGGGCGCCAGGCGATTGGTGATCGCCTTCGACTCCGCCACGCTCCTGGTCACAAAGATGGTGCCGCGTGCTGCGATGGAAATCTTCGCCAACGGATTATCCTTCGCCTGCAGCTTCACTTCTGCGGCCACAGCCTCAGCCAGCGTTGCCTTGCTCGTCACAAATACGGCCAGCGTCTCCGGATCGTGCTCCGCCTGCGCCACCAGGTCCGCCGCGATGCCCGCGGCATTTCCCTTCTCGCTCGTCACCACAATCTCCGTCGGCCCCGCCGGCATATCAATGCCGCACACGCTCGACGCGATGACCTTCGCCGCCGTCACATACAGATTGCCCGGCCCCACAATCTTGTTCACCGGGGCAATCGTCTCCGTGCCGTACGCCATCGCGGCAATCGCCTGCGCACCGCCCACGCGATAGAACTCCGTCACGCCCGCAAGATAAGCAGCCGCCATCGTCTCCTGTGCCGGCTTGGGCGAACACACCACAATGCGCTCCACTCCCGCGACTGACGCGGGAATCGCTGTCATTAGCAGCGTCGACGGCAGCGGATAGCGTCCGCCCGGCACATAGCAACCGACTGACTCCAGCGGGCGAATAATCTGCCCCACCTTCACGCCCGCAATGGGTGTGCGCGTCCATTCCTTCGGCTTCTGCGCTTCGGCAAACTCGCGAATATTCTTCGCCGCAATCAGCATCGCCGTCTGCAACTCCGGCGAGATCGCGTTCCACGCCGCCTTCATCTCCGCCGCAGAGACCAGCAGCGCTGCGCCCGTCTTCAACCCATCAAACTTCCGCGCATACTTCAGCAGAGCACGGTCGCCCTTGCTCTGCACATCGCGCAGAATCGCGCGCACGACCGGCTCCACGCGTGCAGTCGTCACAGCGCCACGTTGCTCCAGCGACTGCAACAGTTTTTCAGCGATTCTTCCGGTCGTACGTACGATCTTCAACGCTCACTCCTGACAACTGGCAACTGAAAACTAACAACTAACAACTAACAACTAACAACTGTTCTTAAAGAACCACCTTGCTCAGCGGATACTCCACGATGCCCGTCGCCCGCGCCGCTTTCAGCTTGGGAATCACGTCGCGAACCTGGCTCTCTTCCAAAATGGTGTTCAGCGCCACCCACTCCGGATCGTGCAGATGCGAGACCGTCGGCGAATTCAGCGCCGGCAGCACGCCCAGCACCGCATCCAGATCGCTCTTGCGCACGTTCAGCATCAGGCCCACCTGGTTCTGCGCGTCGATGGCCGCATTCAGCATGAGCGAAAGCGTCTGGATCTTGTTGCGCTTCCACTCATCCTTGTACGCGCTCTTGTTAGCGATCAGCTGCGTCTCCGACTCCATCAGCGTCTCGATGATGCGCAGATTATTCGCGCGCAGCGAGCTGCCTGTCTCCGTCACTTCCACAATGGCGTCGGCCAGCGTCGGCGGCTTCACTTCCGTCGCGCCCCAGCTGAACTCCACCTTCACCGGAATATTCTTCCCGGCGAAGTAGCGCTTGGTGAACTCCACCAGCTCCGTCGCAATGGTCTTGCCCGCCAGGTCTTCCGGCTTCTGGAACGGCGAATCGTTGGGCACGCACAGCACCCACTTCACCTTCTGCCGGCTCACCTTCGAATAGGTCAGGCTGGTCACATACTCCACGTCCGTCTGGTTCTCCATCACCCAGTCGTTGCCGGTCAGCCCGGCATCCAGCGCGCCGTGCTCCACGTAGCGCGCCATCTCCTGCGCGCGCACCAGCATGCACTCGATCTCCGGATCATTGATGGAAGGAAAATAGCTGCGTCCGCTGGGATAGATCTTCCAGCCTGCGCGCTCAAACAGCGCCACCGTCGCATCCTGCAGGCTGCCCTTGGGAATTCCGAGTTTCAGTTTGTTCGCCATTTACTTGCCCGCTTTCATGTCAATGTTTCCGGCAGCGCCGGCTTTAATGATCTCTTTGGTAAAGCAGCTTACCGTGCCTTCGTGGCAGACCAGCCCATCGCCTTCCACCTCCACGCGGAAGAGCAGCGTGTCGTTGTCGCAATCGGTTGCGGCAGAGACGATCTTCAGCCGGTTGCCGCTGGTCTCGCCCTTCATCCAGAGCTTGTTGCGTGAGCGGCTCCAGAAGGTGACGAAGCCCGTCTCCAGCGTCTTCTTCCAGCTCTCTTCGTTAAGGAATCCGAGCATCAGCATCTCGCCCGTCTTCGCGTCCTGCACAATCCCGGGGACCATCCCCTCGGTCTTGGCAAAGTCAATCTTGATCGTGTCGGTCATGTCTCTCTCTTTTCTGCTGCAGAATTCTGCCAGTGGCGCCAATTCGTTTACGCGTAAAAAGGCCCGCTGGCGGTCAAGCGCTGCAGCGGGCCTTTTTTGAATCTTTGTGTGTCCGGTCTAAGCTCTTACGCCGTCACACCGGTGGCCGCCACTGCGCTCTGCGCATGGTGATGATGGTGGCCGTGATGATGGATGGCAAAGCTCATATGCATTAAGGTTATTTGACCGTCCGCAGCTTGTCAATCCGCCGCTCATTGCCAATACCCGCCGCATCAGCTAATCTGGCTCACATTCCCCGTATCAATTCATGGAGATACCAATGAAAATGTTTCGGGGATTCTGCCTTCCGCTCGCCTGCCTCGCCCTCAGCTTCTCCTTCGCGTCATTCGCGCAAAGCACCGCGCCCGCGCCGCCCAAGAAGCCCCTCACCGTGGCTGAAAAGATAGCCGCCAACGAAGACAAGCTCGACATCAATACCGCCACCGTCGCCCAGCTGCGCGCCCTGCCCGGCATGGGCGACGCCTATGTGCAGCGCATCATTGCCGGACGCCCTTACACCGCGAAAAATCAGCTGGTGCAGCGCGGCATCCTGCCGCAGGATGCCTACGCCCGCATCTCCGACCAGATCGTCGCGCACCGTCCCAAAAAGTGAGCATCCGGGCAGGTTCCACGCCTGGAATAGCCTGAAATTCACCTCATCAAAAAGCCATTGCGCGGGATAATGAAGTTGCGGCTTTCAGTGCCAGGCGGGCAATTCGGAGCGAATCAAACCTCCTCCGGAACCCGTCTAACACTTCAGCAACCTTCAACACCACGGTCCCCTGATGCCCAACCGCTTCCCTCTCTCGAAGTGCCTGCTCACACTAGGCGCACTGCTGTTTTTCACTGCCACTTCCGCTTTTGCCCAATCGCCGCGCCCGCAGGCAGACCGCGTTCTCTCCTCCGTCGATGCCACGCATGGCCACGCGCTCAAGAGCCATCTGCCGCGCTGGGCCACTGCCGCCGGCGACGAGGGCGCGCTTGGCACGGACGTGCAGCTCGATCACCTCAGCGTGGTGCTGGCGCGTTCCACCGCCGCCCAGGCCGCCTTCGAACAGCTTCTGCAGGATCAGCAGAATCCCGCGTCGCCCAACTATCAGCACTGGCTCACGCCGCAGCAGGTGGGCGAACAGTTCGGGCTTACGGATCATGACCTCGCCGCCGTCATCGGCTGGCTCACCTCGCAGGGCCTGCGCGTCGATGCGGTCTCGCCCGACCGCACCCGCATCACCTTCAGCGGCTCCAGCGGCCTGGTCGCCCACGCGCTCGGCACTGAGTTTCACCGCTACAAAGTCTCCGTCGGCGGCGCCACGCAGCAGCGGCTCTCCATCAACAGCGAGCCCGTCATTCCCGCCGCACTCGCACCCGTCATTGCAGGCTTTCACGGCCTGTCCGAACAGCATTTGCAGCCGCAGAGCCACATCCTGACTCCGCAGACCCCGGCCATTCCCGATTACACCGCTGGTCCCACCTCCCACTACCTGACCCCCGCCGATTTCGCGACCATCTTCGATCTCAAGCCCGCATACAACGCCGGCATCAACGGCAGCGGCGTGAAGGTCGCCATCATCGGCCGTTCGCGCGTGCTCGCGGCAGACATTACCGCTTTCCAGACGCTGATGGGACTCTCCACCACGGCGCAGCCCGTCACCATCATCCCCAGCACCGGCATCGACCCCGGCTCCAATACGAGCGATCAGGGTGAGCAGACGCTGGACGTAAACCGCGTGATGGGAACGGCACCTGGCGCAGAGGCCGATCTCGTGGTCAGCGCCGACTCCAGGACCATCGACGGCCTGACCACCGCCATGCAGTACGAGGTGAATACTCTGGTCGATCCCATTATGACCATCAGCTATGGCGGTTGCGAACAGGGCGCATCGTCTGACGTCACCTTCTACAACGCGCTCTTCAGCACCGCCGCGGCAGAGGGCATCAGCACCTTCGTCTCTTCCGGCGATTCCGAAGCCGCGGGCTGCGCCACCGCCGGCGATGCGCCCAAGACCTCCACGCAGGTGCTCAGCATCAATGCACTCTGTTCCAGTAGCTATGTCACCTGCGTCGGCGGCACCGAATTCAACGACACTGCCAGCCCCTCCAGCTACTGGAGCAGCTCCAACGGCACGGGCCTCTCCTCCGCCCTCTCTTACATCCCGGAAGGCGCCTGGAACGAGCCCTACAGCACCTCCGCCCACGCTTATGAAGTGCTGGGCACAGGCGGCGGCCCCAGCCTCTACATCGCCAAGCCCAGCTGGCAGACCGGTACCGGCGTTCCTGCCGACGGCGCGCGCGACACCCCAGACATCGCCTTCCCTTCCGCTGGACATGACGGTTACTACTCCTGCCTGGATGGTACGTGCGGCACGGGAACATCTCCCAGCAGCAGCTTCATCGTCTTCGCCGGCACCTCCGCCGCGTCACCCGGCATGGCGGGCATCATGGCGCTCGTGGTGCAAAAGACCGGGCACGCGCAGGGCAACTTCAATCCCACGCTCTACCGTCTGGCGGCCTCTACCAGCAACATCTTTCACGATGCCACGCCGGCCACCAGCGGCGTCTCTTCCTGCTCACTGGCCACGGCCAGCATGTGCAACAACAGCACGCCCGGCGTCAGCGCCCTCACCGGCGGGCTCGCGGGCTATGCCCTGACCACCGGATACGATCTTGCCACCGGCCTCGGCTCACTGGACGTCGCCAATCTGCTCAGCGGGGTCTCTGCCGGTTTCACCATCACCTCCGGCAGCGCCTTCGCGCTCAACGCCGGCTCCAGCGGCAGCAGCACCATCGCGGTGAACTCCGTCAACGGCTTCGCCGGGACGGTCGTGCTCACCTGCGCCATCACCGCCGTGCCCACCACCGCCGCCAACGTGACGCCGACCTGCATCCTCTCCCCAGCCAGCACTTCTCTCACCAGCGGAGCCAGCAGCTCCAGCCTGGTCACCATTAGCACTACGCTGCGCAGTGCCGCAGCCGCCGCACCCGCTACGGCTGGCTATGCCCACTTCGGCATTCTGGTCTGCCTCTTCATCTTCGCTGTCCCCCTGGCCCTGCAAAAACGCTTCCCGGACGTGCTGATCGCGCTTCTGCTGGCCGTGGGCCTGTGCGCTCTGGCGGGCTGCGGCGCAGGCGGATCCCCGGCCGTGCAGGCAGCCAATGGCACCAGCGCCGGGCAATACACGGCCACCATCACCGGCACTTCTGGCTCACTGACGGCCACCGGAACCGTCGTTTTCACTGTGAATTAACCCAAACAGCGGCAGCACAACGGACAACCGCCCTTCTGCGTCTAAAAGAGGCAGGTTAAACTCTGATAATCTTTAGTTTTGTGCATGGTTTGGGGGTCTTTCGCGTGAGAGCAATCGTTTGGACGTCAACTCTGGCGGCGGCAGTTCTGCTGGGTGGCGCAATGCAGATGCAGTCGCAGAATCAAAGCAAGGCCCAGGCCATTCCTGACGCGCCCGCTCCGCAGCCGCACACGCCTGCGTCACCCGTCTTTCAGGGCATCACGCCCGGCTCCGGCACCACGGCTGACAGCAACAACGATGATCTGAACGCCGCTATTCCGCCGGCCCCTGCGCCCGCCGCGGCCACACCCGCCGCGGATGAGCCGCCCGCCGACCAGACCCCGCCGGAGACTCCGGCCAACGGCCAGGGCCCCAGCACCTTCCGCTTCAAGGTCGTCACCAACTTCGTCGAAGTCCCGGTCACCGTGAAAGACAGCAAAGGCAACCTCGTTCCCCGCCTGACCTGGCGCAACTTCCACGTTCTGGAGAACGGCCAGCCGCAGCGCATGGTGCTCTTCACCGTCGATCCCTTCCCCATCTCCGCCGCCATCGTGGTAGACCAGAGCCTGCCCGCCGACACCATGAAGAAGGTGAATGAATCGCTGGCCGCGCTGCAGGGCGCGTTCACCCCGCAGGATGAGATCTCCGTCTTCACCTACAACAATGGCCCGCAACTCCGTACCGAGTTCACCGGCGCACAGAGTGACCGTGTAAGCGTTGTGCTGAAGACCATGCAGACCAGGGGTCGCGACATGGGTGTGCCCGTCAACTCCGGCCCCATGACCGGCGGCATCAGCATTAACGGCAAGCCCGACTTCGATAACAATCCCACCATGCACCCGCACAACAACGGCACCTTCATCACCGTACCGAAGGAAGTGCACACGCTGAACGATGCCATTCTCGCGGCCGCCACTGAGGTCTCCAGCCGTGGCGCGGGCCGCCGCCGCATCGTCTACGTCATCTCTGACGGCAAGGAACAGGGCTCCAAGGCGAGCTTCAAGGAGGTGAAGCAGTATCTGCTCACCAACAAGGTCTCCGTCTATGCGACGCTGGTCGGCGACTCGGCCACCTTCGGCCTCGGCTTCCTGGACCGCACCCATATCCCGTTCATGATGCGTGACAACATTCTGCCGCAGTACGCCGCAGCCACCGGCGGGCAGGTGGATGCCGAGTTCCGGCAGAACGCCATCGAGACCAGCTTTGCCCGCATCGCGGAAGAGGTTCGGCTGCAGTACACCATCGGCTACAACAGCCACCTTTCCACGCTGGACAGCCGTTACCGCACCATTGAAGTCCAGGTCAACCGGCCCGGGCTGACCGTGATTGCGCGGCCCGGATACTATCCATCAGCCACACCAGTTCACCCCTGACGGTGATGCTTGAACTTCCTCACTGATCTCTTCACCTTCGGCCACGCGGCTGCCCTGCTGGGTTGCGGCTCCGCCCTCTTCTGGGGCGGAGGCGATTTCTACGGCGGCATGGGCGTGCGCGCCGCCGGGGGCACCATGCGCGCCTCGCTCAAGGTCATCCTGCTGGCCCACGCCGTCAGCCTTGTGCTCATCGCCGGGCTGGCGCTGACGCTGAATATGCCCTTTCCCCACGGCCCCGCGCTGTACTGGGGCCTGGCCAGCGGAGCCGCCACCGCACTCGGCCTGATGTGGTTCTACGTCGCACTCTCTGAAGGCCACATGGGGCCCGCCGCCGCCATCTCCGGCCTGCTCTCCGCCGGTATTCCCGCCTTCGTCGGAATGCTCTTCCAGGGCGCGCCCGGCCTGCTGCAGGGCATCGGATTCGTGGCCGCCGCCGCGTCCATCTGGCTGATCGCCGCCGGCACACCGGGCGATCGCGTGACCCGCCGCACCCTGACGCTCAGCGTGCTGGCCGGCGTCTCCTTCGGCATCTACTTCATCGGCCTGCGCATGGCCAACAGCATCGGCGTGCTCTGGGCCATGGCCGCCACCCGCATGGGCAGCGTCACCGTAACCTCCATCGCGCTGACGGTCATGACGCTCTTCGCCCGCGCCGGGGTGAAAGAGCCCAGCTTCAACCGCCGCGCCGTGCGCTTTGCCATGATGACCGTGCTGCTGGACACTGCGGGCAACATGATGTTCATCGCCGCGACACGTGCCGGACGGCTCGACGTCGCCGCCGTCCTCGCCTCGCTCTATCCGGCGTCGACCATTTTGCTGGCCGCGTGGCTGCTGCACGAGCATCCCACCGCCCGCCAGCGCTGGGGCATGGCCCTCGCCCTCGCCGCCGTGGTGATGATCACGCTGTAGCGTGAGTGCCACAGAACTCTTCACCACGGATTACACGGATCAGCACGGATTTTAAAAACAAGTACCTTATGTGATTTAAAAACTTTAGTTGTTTTTTGGATCCGTGCTGATCCGTGCAATCCGTGGTTGAGTTTTGTTCTTAGAGCCTCGCGACCTTCGGATCAAAGTGCGGCTTGGGATACGCGAGCTTCAACCCGCTCATCAGCTCCACCAGCACCCCTGAGATCACGACATTGCGATAGGTCTTGTTGTCTGCCGGAACCACGATCCAGGGCGCGTGCTTGTGGCTGGTCTTCTGCAGAATCTCTTCGTAGGCAGCGGTGTACTGCTTCCAGAACTTGCGCTCGCGGAAGTCGCCGTCTTCCACCTTCCACTGCTTATCCTTGTCATCCAGCCGCGCTTGCAGCCGCTTCGCCTGCTCATCCTTCGAGATATGCAGGAAGAACTTCACGATCACCACATCATTGTCCGCCAGCATGGCTTCAAACTCGTTGATGTCATCCAGCCGCTCGCGCACTGTATCTTCGGTGATGATCTTGTGCACGCGCGGGGCCAGCACATCTTCATAGTGCGAACGATTGAAGATGCCGATCATGCCGCGCTGCGGCACCTGTGCGTGAACGCGCCAGAGAAAATCGTGCGCAGCCTCCAGCGGCGTAGGCACCTTGAACGCAGCCACATTGCAGCCCTGCGGATTCACTCCGGAGAAGATATGCCGTATGGTGCCGTCTTTGCCCGCCGTGTCTATGCCCTGCAGCACGATCAGCAGCGCCTTCTTGCGGCTGGCGTAGAGAACTTCCTGCAGCTTATCCAGGCTGGCGCGATGTCCGGCCAGAACAGCTTCTGCTTCCGCCTTGCCGTCGAAAGATTTTGGAGGCTGAGTGGGCGCGTGCGAGAGCCGCACCTTAGCGTGAGGCTTGACCAGATAGGGTGACCGTATCTTCATCATCAGCTCTGTAAGATGCCTGTTGTGGGGGCTGCGTCTACTTCAGCGGCGTGGTGTGCTCGTCCGGCTTGGGCGTCACGGCGTGCGTGGTCTCCGCCGGATTCGCTGGCTTGGCCGGCGTCTCGTCGTTGATGCCCTTCAGCCCGTCCTTGAAGCCCTTGAAGCCTTCACCGAGCCCTTTGCCCAGCTCCGGCAGCTTCTTACCGCCAAACAGAAGGATAGCGACGACCAGAACGACGATAATGTGCCACGGTTGGAATTCCATTTGAATGCTCCTGCCCGATGTACCGCCGGGGCTCCTGATACGGTGCGCACCGGCAAAATCAGTTGCCCTATTGTCGCACAAACTTAGATTGCCACGCAGCGGGCCGCCCTGCTGCCTTTCCGTCCCCGCCGCCTGCAAATACGTGCCGCATTGCCCCTTCGCGCCGCCAAACGGTATATCCTTTGAAGTGTTCCCTATGGAGGGCGATTGAGACTGGATGGAAACGCTGCGCAGGGTTTGAACCTGCGCCTGAATCGACGGATAGTGGTCCTTGCGTCTGGGCTGTTTGCGCTGGCTTTGTGCTTCACCCTGCCCGCACGTGCCCAGAGCACAACCCCGCCCCAGGGCGGATCGGATTCCGCATCAAGCAGCACGGAAGGCCCCGTGGCGCATGGCACCATTGCCACGGCCGCGCCCGTGACCTATGACAACCGCTACGAGATCTTCGGCGGCCTGAGCTACATGAACTTCACCGCCGGCCCGTTCGCCATTCCGCGCATGAACATGGGTGGCGGCGAAGTGATGGGCACCTACTGGCTGCGCGGCACGCACCGCTTCGTTGAACCCGGCCGTCTCGGCCTGGCCGCTGACTTCCGCACCGAATGGGGTACCACCCAGACCGGGCCCAACTCAGTGAATCTGCACCGCACCCTCGTGATCCAGAACATGGTCATGGGAGGATTCCAGGTGCGCGGGCCGAAGAACCAGTTCTTCGCACTCAGCGCGCACGGCCTGGGCGGCATCTCCTGGGGCAACTTCTCCCACGGCACGCTGCCCGCTGCACCGCCGGAGGCCGTCGGCCTCTACACCAACCGCAGCGCAGGCATCGGCGCCATCGGCGTCAGCCTGGACATCAACCAGAGCAAGCGCTTCGCCATCCGGCTTTCGCCTGACCTGATGCTCTCCAAGTTCGGCACCGCAACGGACACTAACTTCGCCATCGCCGGCGGCATCATCTACCGCTTCGGCAAATAGCAACTTCGCTGCAATAAAAAGGCCGCGCTCAGTGAGTGCGGCCATTTTTGTTGCAGTACGTTTGTGTTAAGGCGCGATCACGCCGCAGGCAATCCGGTTGCCGGAGTTGCCGCTGGGGTCGGTCATCATATCGTCCGCATGGTCGTGGATGATGATGGACGTGCCGCCATTGGCCAGAATGGAGTTCGGCGCCGCCGTCATGACCTGCTCGCCCGATGCCTGCACGGTTTTCATCGCGGCATACATTGACAGCGAATTCACGGTGAAATCCGCCGTGCCCGTATGGTTTTCGCCGATGCTGAGATTGCCCGGCATGTCGCCGTTGTGATGGCCCATTGGATTATTCGTGCCATGCTTTTTGCCGTCCGGATTGAAGTGGCCGCCGGCGGTCTTGAAGTCCGGCGCGTCGCACTTGGGGAACTGGTGGATGTGTACGCCGTGGTCGCCGACCGGAAGATTCTTCGCGTCAATGTGCACATGCACGCCCTTCTTCGTCGGGGTGAAGGTCGCTGTGCCCACATCGGTGCCATCGCTGGCATGAAGATGCGCCACCACTTTGGGATTCTTCGCCGGCGTTTTAGCCTGCGCAGTTGCGGCCATCATTCCCACCGCTACGATGCCTGCAACAACCATCCGCCTGGAAAGCATATGTTCTCCTCCGGTACAGCATCAGATTGCAGTCTACGCCTGCGCGCGAACCGCCGGGGTCAGATACTCCGGCCCAATGGGGTCTTTCACATGCTCGGCTACGATGGCGTCAATCGCCGCCATTCCCTCCGCATCAAGCCGCCAGCCCAGGCAGTCCGGTATATTCAGCAGTTGCTCCGGCTTGTGCCCGCCCAGCAAGGCCACCGTGTACGGCGAGCGATCCAGCACCCAGCGCACTGCAAGCTCTACCACTCCCTTGCCGTAGCGTTCGCGCGCGAAAGCGTCCAGCGCCTGGCTGGCTGCGGCATACTGCGCCAGCCGCGGCGGCTGAAACTTGGGATCGGCACTGCGGATATCGGTGAAGCGGCTCGCCGCCGTCACCTTGCCCGAGAGCATACTGCGGCACAGCGCACTGTACGCCAGCGTAGCGATGCCGTGCGCATCGCAGTACGGCAGCACCTCAGCCTCAATCGCGCGCTCGTAGATGTTGTACGGCGGCTGGTTTGAGAATAGCGGGGCCACGCTGCGGAACGCCTCCATCTGCGCGGGCGAGCAGTTGGAAACGCCCAGCCCCCGCACCTTGCCCGCATCGATCAGCGGCAGCAGCGCCTCTGCCACGCGCTCCATCGGCACCAGCGGATCGGGCCAGTGAATCTGGTAGAGGTCAATGTACTCCACCCGCAGACGCCGCAGAGAGCGCTCAATCTCCTCCGCGATGTACGGCTCCGTCGCATTGGTGAATACGCCCGCTGGCGTGCGCTCCAGCCCGAACTTGGTGGCGATGAAATAGTCTTCGCGGCGGCCGCCTGCTGCGATGTGCTGCGCCAACGCGTCGCCCAGAATCTCTTCGGCATGGCCCCCGCCATAGATGGGTGCGGTATCAATCAGGTTTACGCCGTAGTCCAGCACCTTGCGCAGGGCCGCGATGGACTGCTCGCGATCCACATTCGCCCATTCGGATGCGCCAATCGCCCACGTACCCAAACCTATCCGTGAAATGCTTTGTCCGCCAATGCTGAGAGTTTCCATACCTTCACGGTATCAAGGCTGGACGAAAATGGCGAAACGCGCGCCTTTCTTTGCTTGCAGCTAGATGTGGCAAGCCGCCATGCCGCGCTTCTCCAGATACTTCTGGTGGTACTCTTCCGCCCTCCAGAATGTCTCCGCCGGAACCACCTGGGTGACGATCGGCTTAGAAAACCGGCCCTCCACCTTCAGTTCCTCAATCTTCTTCTCCGCCGCCAGCCGCTGCTCGTCAGAGTGATAGAAGACGGTGCTGCGGTACTGCGTGCCGAAGTCCGGCCCTTGCCGGTTAAGCTGCGTCGGATCATGCAGCTCAAAGAACGCATCCAGCAGCTGCTCATACTTCACGCGCGCCGGGTCGAAGCTCATCTCCACCACTTCCGCATGACCGGTGCGATCCGTGCAGACTTCCTTGTAGGTCGGGTGTTCAAGCTGGCCGCCTTCATAACCAACGGCGGTCTCAATCACACCCGGAATCTGTCCAAACTTCACTTCAACACCCCAAAAACATCCTGCACCAAATGTCGCTTTTTCGATTGCCACTTCTACTGCCCTCCTGGGATTACGGATGACTCCGTGCCGCACCTATACGATGCTCCAACACCTACATTTGTCTACAATTTTGACGATTAAAAAATGACTTTGCCGCAGCCGCGCGGATACCGGCCACACGGGTCAATTTGCTGCGCTCAATGTGCTTTGCTTGAGCCGATTTAGACGCGCTTCTTTGCTTTGTGCTGCTTCGGGGCAGCCGGTGTCTTCAGCTTGGCAAAGACGGGCTTCTTCGCCTTGGCCTGCACTGTGCGGCCCTTGGCGGCCCGCTCCAGGGCGGTCACTTCGCCGGGAGTCAGTTCGCGGAACTCGCCCGGTGGAACATCCAGCACCAGGGCGCCGTAGCCGATGCGGCGAATCTTCTCCACGTGGTGGCCGATCTCTTCAAACATCTTGCGCAGCTGGCGGTTGCGGCCCTCGATGAGGGTGACTTCGTACCAGGGATTGTCGCCTTCGCGGACAGCGCGGACCTTGGCCGGAGCCGTCATGATGCGGTCGCGGCGGCCGCTGCGAATCTCGTCCTGCCGCCCCCGGTCAATCATGATGCCATGCCGTAACTGATTCAGCGCATTCGCACTGGGCGAGCCGCTCACCTTCACCAGGTAGGTCTTTTCCACGCCTGCGGCGGCTTTGCTCAGCCGGTTGGCCAGCTCGCCGTCGTTGGTCATCAGCAGCAGACCTTCGCTCAGGTAATCCAGCCGGCCAACGGGATACACGCGCACGCGCGGGCCGGTGCTGGCGTTCAGCAGCAGGTCCATCACCGTGGGGCGGTGCTCCGGGTCGCTGACCGTGGTTACATAGCCGCGCGGCTTGTTCAGCATGTAGTAGCGCTGCGCCTCCGGCCCCTGCAGCAGCTTGCCGTCCACGCGGATGTGATCTTTCTCGATGTCCGCCTTCGTCCCCAGCTCGGTCACGATCTTGCCGTTCACCTGCACGCGTCCGGCGGTGATCAGCTCTTCCGCTTTGCGGCGCGAGACGATGCCGGCCTGCGCAATGATCTTCTGCAGGCGGTCGCCCGTGCCGGGCCGTGCATTGCTGGGATTGGGTGCATTACTCATCGGCTTCGAACCGTTCTATGTGCGATTCCATTGTCGCAATCGCATCAGACGCCTCTTCTTCGGGCGACTCAGCCGTCTCCAGCTCGGTGGCAGCAGCGGCTTCGTCCACGATAGGCAGAGCATCCTGCTCCGCCAGCGCGCCCGCCATCTTTTCAAACTCCTCAATGCTGGGCAGCTCGGCCACATCCTTCAGCCCGAAGCGCAGCAGAAAATCCTTGGTGGTCTTGTACAGGATGGGGCGGCCGATGACCTGCTTGCGGCCCGCCGTGGTGATCAGCTTGCGGCTGATCAGGCTGCCCAGCACGCCGCTGGAATCCACGCCGCGAATCTCGGAGATCTCCGGCGCTGTGACCGGCTGTTTGTACGCAATCACAGCCAGCGTCTCCAGTGCCTGCAGCGTCAGCTTCATCGGCGGCTTCAGGCTCTTCACAAAGCTGCGCACTGCGTCGTGATACTCCGGCTTGGTGGACATGCGGTAGCCGCCTGCCACTTCACGAATCTCCATGCCGCGGTCATTTTCCTGGTACTCGGCGACCAGGGCGTCCGTCTCGCGGCGCAGATAGTCGCGCACGCGGCGCTCCTTCTCCTTCGCAGCGCGCTTCTCGCGGGCAGCTTCCCCGGCAAAGAGCGCAGCATCGCTGCCGCCGTCACCCTGAGCAACGGCCTCGTTCTGCTCGTCTTCCGCAGGCGCGGGTTCGGCGGCGGCCTGCTCCCCGTGGCCGTCGGCCGAGGCGTCGCTGTGGCCCATGGCGCGCTCCGCGTTGATGACGGGCGCATCGTGCTCCGGATTTTGCTTGTGCTGCTCTTCGGCTTCGAGCGCTGCCTCAACATCTTCGGCCAGCAATCCAGCCATCTGGGCCAGCGTTACCGGCTCTTCGGCCGCGTAGATAACTGCTTCAATTTTTGCCCGGATACTCATCGTCCTGCCTTCTCATCCCCTATGCCGCGCGCAACCGCAGACGGCAACCTTGAGTGTATCGTCTTCGGGCGGCGGCTGGGTGTGCAAAGCTGCGGCGTTACTGCCCAGGGGTGTGGGCGTAGTACTTCGGCCAATCAGCCAGCAGCGCCTGCACCACCGTATTGCCCACGGCATAGGCTGCTTCCAGCGATGGCCGGTATCCGCTGTAGGCTGCATTAACGCTCTCAATGGAGCTGTGTCCCGGCGCGGGCATGCAGTAGTTGCTGCCCGTGCGCAGCACCATCAGCCGCTGGGAATCCACGCGGTGCATGGCGTCCAGCCGCCGGATCGCCTCGGCCACTCCGGCATCTTCCATCTCGGTCATGGCAAAGGTCGCCTTGCCCCCGGTCCAGAGCTTCATCCACTCCTCCGCGTAGCGCGTGGGCGTGGGGCCATGCCAGTAATAATCTGACGCAAAGGTGTCGCCCTGGAGCACAAACGGCGGCTTCTGCGCATTGGGGAATCCGGTCCACGTCGCGCGGACGGCCTGCATCTGCGGCGTATCGGCCAGCTTGACGTCTTGCGTCAGATGGAAGGCCCAGTTCACCAGCGCGGGATTCAGTTCATACGCGTGAAAGCCGGTCTGGAAGGCCTGCGACGGCGGCAGTTCGTTCGGCTTCTTCGATCCGATGGGGAAAAAGCCGTAGGGCCAGTCCGCAGGCGCGTCTTTCGGGTCAATGTAGCGGCTCACGTCGCCGATCACATAGTGCGCCCAGGCGGCCGAGCCGATAGACGCCACATGCGGATCGACGCCCGCGATGCCGTTCATCAGCCAGTAGGCATGGCTGAGGTCAAAACGCGGGTCCAGCCCCAGCGCCATCACGGAGGCGGTGGCGTTCACCAGCGTGGTGCCGGTGACAATGCCGATTATGCTGTGGTCCGGCGTGCTGCGGATGGGATGGATGCCGCCGGGGAAATCGATCGTATCCGCCAGGTGCTCACGCTCCACCCAGAACTGGAACTCACCCGGCATATCGCCGGTATCGGCCCCGGCTTCAAACGTGGTGACGATGACGACCTTCACCGGCCACGGCTTCTGCTGCGCATAGGCGCAAGGCGCAAAGGCAAGCAGAAGGAGCAGAAACAGCGGCAGAATCCGGAGTCTGGGCATGAGCGCACCTCAAGAGAGTTTTCAGTTTTTAGTGGTCAGTTGTTAGTGTGCAACAAAAACCGCATTTGAGAGAACAAGAATCATTGAGGTTTGCCTGACATCAGGAAACGATATCGCAACTGGCAATTGAGAAACTGCCGCTCTTCCTGACAACTGACAACTAACAACCGTCGTTCTCACTTCCAGTCGTCGCGCACATTGGCCTGTTCGCTCACAAAGGCGTCAAAACCATCGCTTTTCTTGATCAGGATGTCACCGAAGTTGGCCTCCTGCCGCAGCAGAACAGCCTGCAGCCGGACAAGTTCCAGCAGCGCCAGGAACATGCAGATCAGCGCACGCTCTGAGTGGGTGCTGTGCAGCAGCTTGCGCAGCGAGACCGGCTTGTCTTCCATCACCATGCGGCGCTTCACGTAATCCAGCATCTGCGCCACGGTCACGGACTCCTCATCGACGTTGAGCACAGGACGCTCGCGCATCCGCTCCAGGATCTCCTGAAAGATGCGTACAAGGTCCATGGTGTCGGCGGCAAACTCCGGTTCCGTACCTGGCGCATCGTGAAATTCGCGCATGCCGGGATTGGTCCATGTCGCCTCTTCCACCTGCTGCTTCTGCATCAGCATCTGGGCCGCGGCCTTGAAGCGCTCGTGCTCCAGCAGCCGATCCACCAGCTCGCGCCGCGGATCTTCCGCTTCCCCGCCGGCAACATCGCTGGGGTCACGCGGCAGCAGCATCTTGCTCTTGATGTGGATCAGCAGCGATGCGGTGTAGATGAAGTCGGCGGCAGAGTCTACGTCCGTCTGCTTCAGGTTCTCCACATACGCCAGAAACTGCTTGGTCACCCGCGCAATCGGAATGTCGTAGATGTCGATGTCCTGCTTGCGGATGAGGTCCAGCAGCAGGTCCAGCGGGCCGTCATACACGGTGCCCACGGTGACGGAGAAGGGCGACAGGCTGGCCTCCGCTTTGGCGGAGTCAGCCTTCTGCTTCGCCGTCAGCCCGGTTGCCGGAACTTCTGCGGCTGCGGGCGCAGTTTCCGCGACGGTCACCGCTTCCTGCGCTTCGGCGGCGTCTTCACGCGCCGTCTCTTCCGCCACGCTGAGCGGCTCGGGCGCCTGCACCGCCGCGGCTTCACCTTCCGCGTTCAGCACCGCGCCGGTCCCGGGTTCCAGATCATCCGGGGGAATGTTCTGCTTCGTCTCTTTGCTCACTTCAACCTCATCGGAGTGGTGCATAGTCGCCGCGCATCGCTGTGATATCGATTCGCTGCGCACCCAGCTCAAGAAAGAATTGATCGCTTTCGCGCCAAACTTCAAACTCAATCGAGCCGTTCTTGTTTTGTTTCTTGATGCGCGACCACTCTTCTACATAAATCTTCTGGGGAATCACAAAATCTTGCAGTGTAAAGTCGCTCTGCCAGCACAGCAGAACAATCACTTCATAGCTCTTCGGTTTGGAGTCAAACCGCCACCGGCTGACCGAAGGATTTTTTTGCTGTGCCGTTCTGACAAATACCCGCCTGTTTTTTGCATTGACAAAAACCCTATCGTCGATGCGCTTGAGTTGAATATCTCCAGGTACGATGCGCTCCAGCCAGTATTCTCGAAGATGCTTGCCGCGCAGCAGGGGCGTCTCACTCCACCAGTCTTGCTGTTCAGCTAGAGAATGTGGTGCTTCCACAGCCCCATAATTGGATGTTCGCGCGGCCAGGACAGTACGTTCTAACCCCATAACGCGGCGAACGATTTTCATCGTTTCTTCCGCGGCATCGCGCGCTTTCTCTGCTCCGGTCTTCAGTGCGGCTTCAATCCGTTCTGGATTCTCCTCCAATTCGCGACGTCTCTGCTGAATCGGCCATAGCTGCTGGTTGATGGAGATTGCAGCCAGCGCCTTGCACTCACGACAGGTGATGGACGCATTGCGGCAACCTGTCCGGATATCCACATCTACGTCAGGTGAACTGAAGAGCTTATGCATGTCACCAACCGGGCAGATGTCAGGATTGCCCGGTTCAGACTGCAGCGCCCTCTGGCCGCCATTCGTCATCTTGAACACCTTCTCTCCGACAAAGATCGCCGGATCGCTCAGGAGAATGGTGTTGTTGTAGCTCTTAGACATCTTGCGGCCATCCAGCCCCGGAAGTTTCGGTGATGGTGTTAGCAGAGGCTGTGGCTCCGGCAGGATGAAATCGTGAACGGCGTGCTCTGGAATCTTATTGAAGGAGTCGCGTCCGTAGAGACCATTGAACCTGCGTGAAATCTCTCGCGTAATCTCTACATGCGCTTCCTGGTCTTGCCCCACGGGGACAAAATCCGGCCGGTACAGCAGAATATCCGCCGCCATCAACAGAGGGTAGCCGAGAAAGCCATATGTAGCCAGGTCCTTCTCCTTGAGTTGTTCCTGCTGGTCCTTGTACGTCGGCACGCGCTCCAGCCAGCTCAGCGGCGTGAACATCGAAAAGAGAGCGAAAAGTTCGGCATGCTGCGGTACGTCAGACTGCACAAAAATGGTGGACTTCTCCGGGTCCAGCCCGGCGGCCAGAAAGTCCATCGCCACATCCTGAATATTCTTGCGAATGCCTGACGGGTCAGCATAGTCCGTTGTCAGTGCATGAAGATCCGCGATGAAGTAATAGCCCGCATACTTCGGCTGGCCATCTACTGTCTGCCCTTGCAGCTCGACCCAGTTGCGCAGCGCGCCCATGTAGTTGCCAAGGTGCAGTTTGCCCGTGGGACGCATGCCGCTGAGTACGCGCCGCGGCGCATTGGTTTGGTTAGGTGCGTTCATTGCTATCTCAGGATGGTAAATGAGTGGCGCGCCCTTCGACTAACTCCCGGCGCGGGTTTTGAGGGTTGGGCTTGTGGATTACATGGACACCAGCACCGAATTGAACGCATTCAGAGCGGGAAACAGGAACATTCCAATCACGCGGCCGCCCACCAGCAGCAGAATCAGCATGCCGAACATGCCCAGCCGGTCATAGATCTGGATCAGCTTATAGGGCAGGAAGTGGCGCACGATATGGCTGCCATCCAACGGCGGTACAGGGAGCAGATTGAAGACAAACAGCGACAGATTAATCAGAATCACGAAGTACAGCAGCAGCGCCAGTGGGAAGAGCTGCGGCAGCGCATTGGTGGGAATATCGGTCTGGCCCAGGCCAAGCGCGATGGCGGCAAAGACTGACTCCGCTCCATTCGCCGACGTATGCTTGATGACCAGCAGCAGCAACAGCGCGACCGTAGCCGCCAGCAGATTGCTGCATGGGCCCGCCAGCGTCACCAGGATGTCGTCTCGCTTATAGCTGCGCAGATTGCGTCCGTTCACCGGCGTCGGCTTGGCCCAGCCGATGAGAGGCCAGTGATAGAGCAGCGCGATTGCCGGGATCACGATGCTGCCGATGGGATCAAGATGCTTCAGCGGATTCAGGGTCACACGGCCCAGCATGCGCGCGGTCTGGTCGCCGCAGCGCGAAGCCATCCAGGCATGGGCCGCTTCATGCATGCTGAAGGCGAAGATCAGCACCACCGCTTCAAAGACGATTAGAACAATTTTCAGGTCCATAAAGACTGCTGCATCCTTCTTCTTAAGGCCAAAAGGCCATCCAGTTGGATGGTAGCATCGCCGCGTCGCTAATATTCGTGCTCGACCACGGCGTGGTTGCGCGCTGCGGCGCTGATGGTGGCGAAGGCGTCCACACTGCTGCCGGCGGGTAGAACCAGTTCGGTGCGATCATCCAGCGTAGCGCCGCGATGGATCACCACATCATCTCCAATGGAAATGTTATAGGCGAAGTGAAAGTGCACGGCATGGTGAATCTTCACACGGCAGCCCATCTGCTTGAAGATGTGGCGGCCTATCATGCAGCGGAATTTAAAGCCCAGCCACAGGTTCAACCCCAGCGGCGAGCGGTCAAACATCTGCCACATAAAGATGAGCGGCTTGCGGTCCATGTAGCGGTCGCGGTCAATGCCCTCAATGTACTCGGCTTCCAGCGTCACGTTGCGCGGGTCCAGCGTCGCCTCCACCACGTTCATCGGCAGCTCGCTCTGCAGTGTGGCATTGATGCGTCCGCCGTGCGGCTTATCCAGAAAAAGCTGGAAGAGCTCGTCGCGCACGATGTCGCAGCGGCGCTCATACCCCTGATGGCGGGCGAACTCCTCGTTGAGCTGCTTCAGCCAGCGGCTGTAGATCACTTCGGCTTCCGGTGTTGGCATCAACGTACGGCTTGGCTCACTCGACATTGGGGGAGACTCCTTGACATCATGCTAATGCCTATTCGATTGCAAAGACGGCATACACGGTTGCAGATTTTTCGATCTCTTTACCCATGACCGCGAGCGGTGTCGGCGGTGGTGGTGAAGGTACAGCGCGGCCCCCTATTGAGGCGCTCTCCGTGTAAAGCATTCCGCCAAAACGATTCGGCACCTGGTTGCTCGCATACACCAGAGGTCCGAGCTTCGCCCCAAGACCCTTCGCCATGTTTGCAGCGACAGCGCTGGCCCGCTCCAATGCTTTGGCGGCCGCTTTCCCCTCAAGAGCGTTGTCATCGGAGATGCTCCAATCAATATGGCCGCTCCAGTTGGCCCCGGCACGTACGGCAATATCCAGGACTTTCGCGACACTTTCAGTTGGTACTCTCACCGTCCAGCTTTGCGAAAGGGTATAGCGTCGCGGGGTGCGAGCTTCTTTGTCGGAGTCGTCAAAGCGGGTTTCATCCAGCTGCTGATCATTACTTTGGATTGATTTCTGATTAATGCCTGCATCCAGAAGCGCTTTGATGATGGCATTAGATATCTTGGAGCCATTGGCGTATGCCGTCGCGCCGTCAGGTGCGTAAACGCGATATCCAACATCTACGCTTGCCACATCTGCTGGTGCAGTGGCGGAATCAGTTGCAGTCACTGCAATAGTGCGGTTTTCCTTGTTGACTGTGATAGTTTGCGCCAGCAGCGGTGATGTTGAGAGTGCACCCAGTAAAACGAACCCAATCGAAAATTTCCCAATCATGATTCTCTCCTGACAACGAATAGGGGGGAAAAGCATTGGTAGCACGATACTCTTTCGGTGCTTACTCTCGCTGCAACCTCGCCAGCACATCCACCGCTCCGCCCGAATCAATCGCTGCCGCGGCGCGCTTCACGCCATCCTTCATATTTTCTGCCACTCCTGCCGCCACCAGCACGGCAGATGCATTCAGCAGCACCACATCGCGCCTTGGACCCTGCTCTCCCGCAAAGATACTCCGCAGAATACCGGCATTCTCCACCGCATCGCCGCCGCGCAGTGCCGTGATCGGCGCGGTGGGCAGGCCTGCATCACCGGGGGCGATCTGGCGCAGGGCTACGGTGTTGCCCCGCACCTCGGCCACGCTGCTGACGCCGGTGATGGTCAGCTCGTCCAGCCCGTCAGAGCCATGCACCACAAAAGCGTGTTCCGTGCCGAGGATCGCCAGCGCCTCCCCCACCAGCGGCACCAGCCGCTCGCTGTACACGCCCATCACCTGCCGCCGCGCTCCCGCGGGATTGGTGAGAGGGCCCAGGATATTGAACACTGTGCGCACGCCCAGCGCGCGCCGCACCGGCATCACATGTTTCATCGCCGGATGCATGGCCGGGGCGTGCATGTACATGAATCCGGTGTCGCGCAGCTTCTGCACGCTGGCCTCTGCATTCAGGTCCACGCGCACGCCCAGCGCCTCCAGCACGTCAGCTGAGCCGCTCATCGAAGTCACACTGCGGTTGCCGTGCTTGGCAATCTTTGCTCCGGCTGCCGCCGCCACAATCGCCACAGCAGTGGAGATGTTGAAGGTAGAGCGCGCGCCTGCGTTGGTCATGGCGTCGCCACCGGTGCCGCAGGTATCCACCAGTTGGCTGCGCTCATCTGCGGTAAGCGGCAGCGTCAGGGCAGCGGCGCGCATGGCTTCCACAAAGCCGGCAATCTCGGGGGCCGTCTCGCCGCGGGCAGAGAGGGCGGTCAGCATTCGGCTCAGCTCTTCATCCGTAGCTTTGCCCAGCAGGATGCCGGCCATGGTCTCGCGCGCGGCCTCGCGGGTGAGCGTTTCGCCATCTGAGATGCGGCGCATATTGTCGAGCGTGATGGACATTCATGGGCAGATTAGCAGCTTCCACGCGAGGGTGCAGGTTATGCCCGGAGAAGGGCCGTGCTATTACCGCACGATTGTTCGGTATCTGGCTTGCCGTGACGATTCCCCTTCCGCTAAGATTTCTCAGCACCTTATCTGCGCCAAACAATCATGAAAATTCACGAATATCAAGCAAAAGAGATCCTACGCAAATACGGCGTGACTGTGCCTGCGGGCGAGATGGCAACCACGCTGGACGAGGCAGATGCTGCCGCCAAGAAGCTCTTCTCCGCCGGCAATGCAGCCGTGGTGGTGAAGGCACAGATTCACGCAGGCGGCCGGGGCAAGGGCGGCGGGGTGAAGGTCGTCAAGACGCTGGAAGCTGCGGCTGACGCCTCCAAGGCGATCCTCGGCATGCAGCTCATCACCCACCAGACCGGCCCGGAAGGCCAGAAGGTGCAGCGCCTGCTGATCGAAGAGGGCTCCGCCATCGACCGCGAGCTGTATCTCGGTCTGGTGCTGGATCGCGCGACCGCCAAAGTTGTCTTCATGGCATCGAAGTCCGGCGGTATGGAGATTGAAGAGGTTGCAGCCAAGGACCCGGAGGCGATCTTCAAGGAGTACATCGATCCGGCGGCCGGCTTCCAGCCCTACCAGGCGCGCAAGCTCGCGTTCAAGCTGGGTCTGCTGCCCACGCAGATCGCGGAGGCGGTGAAGTTCATGACCGGCCTGTACAACGCGTTTATGGATACTGATTCCACGCTGATGGAGATCAATCCCTTCATCACCACGAAGGACGGCAAGCTGGCCGCGCTGGACTGCAAAATCAACTTTGACGACAACGCCATGTTCCGCCACAAGGACCTGAAGGAGCTGCGCGATCTGGCGGAAGAAGATCCACTGGAGGTGGAAGCGTCCAAGTTTGCGCTGAACTACATCAAGCTCGACGGCTCCATCGCCTGCATGGTGAACGGCGCCGGTCTCGCCATGGCCACCATGGACATCATCGAGTATGCCGGCGGCAAGGCTGCAAACTTTCTGGACGTAGGCGGCGGCGCCAACCAGGAGCAGATCGAGAACGCCTTCGGCATCCTGCTCTCTGACCCGAATGTGAAGGCCATCTTCATCAACATCTTCGGCGGCATTCTGCGCGTGGATGTGCTGGCAACCGCAGTGGTCGCAGCCGCGAAGAAGCTGGATGTGAAGCTGCCCATCATTCTGCGTCTGGAAGGAACGAACGTCGAAGAAGGCCGCAAGATTCTTGCGGACTCGGGGCTGAAGTTTGAAGTCGGCACAACCATGAAAGAGGCAGCGGATATGGCTGTTGCTGCAGCGAAAGGCTAGTTGTCAGTTTTTAGTTGTTAGTTGTCAGAAAGAACGCATGGCAAAAGCATTTCGTGACCTGATCGTTTGGCAACGGGCAATTGAACTAACACTTGCCATCTATACGTTGACTGAGGACCTTCCCCGAGCCGAAGTTTACGGATTGCAGTCCCAAATGCGTCGAGCAGCAGTTTCCATCGCAAGTAATATTGCAGAGGGTTCGGCACGAGGAACCAGAAAAGATTTCAAGCAGTTTGTTTGTATCGCAAGAGGATCAAATTACGAGTTGCAGACGCAGCTGGTCATCGTAAGTGCATTGGAGTTCGGAAAACCTGGCAAGATTGCGAAGGCAGAAGCCCTTTCTCAGGAAGTAGGCAAAATGCTAAGCAAGCTTGAAGAATTTCTGGCCACCCGCACTTCCTGACAACTGACAACTGAAAACTGGAGCAAGAGCAATGTCAGTACTAGTCGATAAAAATACTCGCCTCATCGTGCAGGGCATCACCGGTCGTGAGGGAACATTTCATGCGAAGGGCTGCTCGGAATACTCGAAGCAGTTCGGCAAGGACATCGTCGTTGGCGGCGTAACGCCGGGCAAGGGCGGCACCACGCATGAGGGATGGCCCGTGTTTAACACCGTAGAAGAGGCGGTGAAGGAGACTGGCGCCAATGCGACCGTGATCTTTGTGCCGCCGCCGTTCGCTGCGGATGGCATCCTCGAAGCCGCAGCCGCAGGACTGCCGCTCATCGTCTGCATCACCGAAGGCATTCCGACGCTGGACATGGTGAAGACGTGGGAGGTGGTGCGGCAGTCGAAGTCGCGGCTGATCGGGCCCAACTGCCCCGGCGTTATCTCTCCCGGCAAGGCGAAGATCGGCATCATGCCGGGCCGCATTCACAAGGAAGGCTCGGTCGGCATCGTCTCCAAATCCGGCACGCTCACGTATGAGGCGGTGTACCAGCTCACCACGCGCGGCATCGGGCAATCCACCGCCATCGGCATCGGCGGCGACCCCATCATCGGCACCACCCACATTGACGCCCTGAAGCTGCTCAACGAAGATCCCGAGACCGAGGCGATCATCATGATCGGCGAGATCGGTGGCTCCGCGGAAGAGGCGGCAGCAAAGTACATCCAGGAGAACGTGAAGAAGCCGGTAGTCGGCTTCATCGCCGGACAGACAGCGCCTCCGGGCCGCCGCATGGGTCACGCGGGCGCGATTATCTCCGGCGGCGAAGGCACGGCCGCCAGCAAGATGAAGGCCATGGCGGATGCAGGCATCCACGTGGTCAAATCGCCGGCTGAGATCGGCGACATGATGGCGAAGCTTCTCAAGAAGTAAAAGAGCCTTCTGACAGGTCAAGAGGCAGGACTTCGGTTCTGCCTTTTGCTGTATGCGTTGCGCACTAATTCTTCTTGTTCACCTGCGTCGGGCCAAACTCCTGTTTGAACTTCGGATCGCTGGCCGCGGCCTGTGGCTTTGTCGTGCCGGCTAAGGAACTACCACTCGCTGCGTTGCCATTTGATCCAGTTGTGCTCTGCGAAGGCGCGGTGGATGCAGGAGGATACTTGTGCTTCAGGGGGGTGTTATCGTCTCCAGGCGCAGCCTGTGAGCCATCAGGCTGCTGCTTGTACTTGATCTTCTCGGTACGTACCTCCGCCGCTTGCTGCGAAGTATTACGCTTTCCGGAAGGGTTCTGCCCTGGCGCGGCGGTCATCACGTCCTTGTGATTGCCGTTCGGATTGCCGGAATGAGTCGCAGGTTTCGCGTTGCTGTTGGCCGCCTGTGCGTGCAGCGGCGGCAGAAGGAAGAAGAGAGCCAGTGCTGTGAATGCCAGAGTCTGGATAAAGCGGTGGGAACGAGACATGGGGAACCTCCGAAGAATCGGACTGCCTGGAACGCGACGCCGCAGCATCCTACGCTCGCCGGACTATATTTGGCCATTAAAAAGGCCGGGGGGTTCGCCTGAATCATCTGTAAATCGAGCGGTTATGCCGGAATGCGCCCTCCGTTGTTTGCCTCTGAGGCGCGCACCTTCTACACTGAAGATAGTTAGAAAATAAGGAGATTCCCCCGTTGTCACAGCGTACATTCAGCATCATCAAGCCGGACGCGGTCCGCAAAGGCCACACCGGCGCCATTCTGGCCGAGATTGAAAAGGCCGGATTCAAGATCGTCAGCATCAAGAAGATTTCCATCTCCGTCGCGCAGGCTGAGGGCTTCTACGCCGTTCATGCCGCACGCCCGTTCTTCGGCGAACTGACCAGGTTCATGGCCTCCGGCCCGATCGTACCCATGGTGCTGGAGAAGGACAACGCCATCGCCGACCTGCGCAAGCTGATGGGAGCAACTGACCCGGCCAAGGCTGACGAAGGCACCATCCGCAAGCAGTTTGCTGCGTCCATCGGAGAGAATGCCATTCACGGTTCGGATGCCGAGGACACCGCGACCTTCGAGATCGGATATTTCTTTGCCGGGCTGGAACTGAAGTAGGTTTTCTGAAGCCGTTTCGAAAAGCCGCATCCTCTGGATGCGGCTTTTTCTATGTGCCATTTCGAACCCGGCGAGAGGGACGAAGTGGATTGACTGCGAACCGAGATTTCAAGCTCATCCGTGTTGGCGATTGGGGTCCACACCTGTGATGGGCGCACTGGCGCGCTCAGTGTGTTAGACTGTATCTGCGCTTGGGTTTGTGAAGAACTTGATCGCATAGGCTTCGTAGGCAAAGACTCCGATGGATTCGGGTCTGGCCAGAGACTGCGAACGCTCTTCCCCACCGCATAACGCGTTGGTTGCTCTGGCTCGATGGAAGGTAACGTCCTTTCTCGCCTGCAGCAGCACAAGCTACGAACCAAAGCCGTGCTGATCGAATGGAATCCATAGTGCGAAATACTGCGCTCCTGCACATCTGATATCGCTATAGAACCGTATCTGCAACACTAAGGATTACTTTTGACACACGCAAAGCACGACGGCAACACTGCCGTTCTCCACGCCCCCGGCGCAAGCCATCTCGCCCCGACGGGCCAACTTTTTACTGATTTCAATATCTCTGCCACGCTGCAGAACCGCCTGGCCACCGCCGGCTTTGTAACGCCGACGCCGGTGCAGGCCGGAGCCATCCCCCCGGGTCTTGAAGGCCATGACGTGCTCGCCACTGCCTCAACCGGCACGGGCAAGACGCTGAGCTTCCTGGTACCGCTGATTGAGCGCATGGATGCCGCTGCCGCAGCGCGCCAGGGACAGCCCAAGGCCAAGGCTATGATTCAGTCGCTCATTCTGCTGCCGACGCGCGAGCTCGCCATGCAGGTGATCGATGTGTATTCCAAGCTGCTGCCCAGTGCCAAGCATGACTCGGCGCTGATCGTTGGCGGCCTCTCAGAGGGCTCGCAGCTGGCACAGCTTCGCCGCGGCGTTCGCCTGGTGGTTGCCACACCCGGCCGCCTGGAAGATTATCTGCGCCGCCGCGAGATCAATCTCGCCAACGTAGAGATGCTGGTGCTGGACGAAGTGGACCGCATGCTGGACATGGGCTTCCTGCCCTCCATCCGCCGCATTGTGGCCGCGCTTCCGCGCACCCGGCAGACGCTCTGCTACTCCGCCACGCTGGACGCCAACGTGCGCGAGATCGTTCGCGACTACGTGAAGAACCCGGTGCGCATCGAGATCGGCTCCGTACTGAAGCCGAGCGATCGCGTGGAACTGCGCGGATATCACGTGACTAGCGACAAGAAGATCGGCCTGCTGGAGCACATGCTCGATACCGAAGAGGGCACGTTCCTGGTCTTCTCGCGCACCAAGCACGGCGCCGACCGCATTGCGCGCCGCCTGGAGAAGAACGGCCACGATGTGACTGTGATCCACGGCGACCGCTCCCAATCGCAGCGCACTTCCGCGCTGGCCAGTTTTTCCAGCGGCAAGCACCGCATCCTGGTGGCGACTGATGTTGCCGCGCGCGGCATTGACGTCTCACACATTGCCCATGTGGTGAACTACGATCTGCCCGGCTCAACCGAGGATTTCGTGCATCGCATTGGCCGCACCGGCCGTGCGGAAGCACGCGGCGTTGCCACAACGTTTGTGCTGCCGCAGGAGCGCTCTGACGTGAAGCGCATGGAGCGCGAGCTGAAGGCGCAGTTTGACTGGCGCGAAGTGGACTCGTCCATCAAGAAGGAAGAGCGCAATGCGCCCATCGACACTCGCAAGGTGGATAACCTGCTGAGCATGGAGACGCGCAGCTGGAAGAATGGCGATGCGGCTCCCGCGGCCAAGTCTGCCATCGGCGAGAACGAAGGACCGAAGCGCCAGGGTGGCGGATTCGGCAAGCGCAGCGGCGGGTTTGGCGGTGGACATAGCCGCGGCGGTGGCGGCGGCAGCAGCCGCTTTGGCCGCTCCAGCAGCAGCAAGTCAGCCGGAGCAACCCACCGTACCGGGTCGCGCGACCGTTAGCGGCGGCACATCACAGCGCGCAACAAGCCTGTGATGTGTTGGCTGCAGGACCCATGAGCAGCAGTGAGCCAAAGACCGCACTACGCGTTTCAGAAGCACGGCAACACAAATTAAAAAGTTGAGAGAATCATGATTTCAGTCAGCAACGTCAGCATGCGCTACGGATCCAAAGTTCTGTTCGAGGACGTCTCGACCACCTTCACCGATGGGCGGCGCTACGGCCTGACAGGGCCGAATGGCGCGGGCAAATCGACCTTCATGAAGATCCTGACGGGCGAGCTGGACGCGCAAAAAGGGACCGTGGTGCGCCCCAAGAAGTTCGGCGTGCTGCGCCAGGACCAGTTCGCGTTTGATGCGTTCCGCGTGATCGACACCGTGATCATGGGCAACAAGGGCCTGTGGGCTGCGCTGGAAGAGCGCGAGATCATCTACAACAAGGCTGAGCTGACAGACGATGACGGCATCCGCCTGGGCGAGCTGGAAGGCATTGTGGGCGATGAAGACGGCTACGAAGCTGAGGCCAACGCCGCCATCCTGCTGCAGGGCCTGGATATTCCGGATGAGTTTCACGAGCGCAAGATGGGCGAGCTGCAGGGCGGGCAGAAGGTGCGCGTGCTGCTGGCACAAGCGCTCTTCGGCAATCCGCAGGCGCTTTTGCTGGACGAGCCGACGAACCATCTCGATCTGGAATCGATTCACTGGCTGCAAGAGTTTCTGAATCACTTTGAAGGCACGCTGATCACTATCTCGCATGACCGGCACTTTCTGAATAACGTGTGCACGCACATTGCAGACATTGATTACGAGACCATCATCACCTACAGCGGCGGCTACGACGATATGGTGCTGCAGAAGACCGCGGTGCGCACGCGCCTGGAGTCGCAGAACGAGCAGCGCGAGAAAAAAATCGAGCAGCTCAATGACTTCATCGCACGCTTCAGCGCCGGTACGCGCTCCAGCCAGGTGAATTCGCGCAAGAAGGAAGTGGAGCGGCTGCAAACCACGGAGCTGGCGCGCTCCAACATTCAACGCCCGTACATTCGCTTTGAGCAGCTGCGCCCATCCGGCAAGCATGTGCTGGAGTTCGAACATGTGAAGAAGAGCTACGGCGATCATCACGTGATTCAGGGCTTCTCCGCAGCGCTGGTGCGCGGCGAGAAGATTTGCCTGACCGGGCGCAACGGCCTGGGCAAGACGACGCTGCTGAAGGCACTGCTGGCCAATGGCCCCGGCGTGGAAGACAAAGATGTCTCCATCGATTCCGGCAAGGTGAAGTGGGGACACGAGGCGCAGATCGGCTACTTTGCGCAGGACCATACCGGCTCCATTCCCAAGGGCACAACCGCCGCGGAGTGGCTGCACGGTTACGATCCGCAGGCGACGAAGGAAGACATTCGCGGCATTCTTGGGCAGATGCTCTTCAAGGGTGAAGAAGGCGAAAAGCAGACAGCCGCGCTCTCCGGCGGTGAGGCGGCGCGGCTGCTCTTCTGCAAGCTGATGCTGCAGAAGCCGAACATCCTGGTGCTGGACGAGCCGACAAACCATCTCGACCTGGAGAGCATCAACGCGGTGAACATCGCGCTGCAGAAGTTTGAAGGCACCGTCTTCCTGGTCACGCATGACGAAGATCTGCTGGATGAAGTGGGCACGCGCATCTGGCACTTTACTGCGGGCGGCATTGAAGATCACAAGGGACCGTACGCTGAGTTCCTGACAGCCAACGGCATGACCCAGGGCGTGCGCGGTTGATCGAGATTCCCGAGACGCCGCTTCCACAGCGCTTTGACCGCACGGCGAAGAACGTGCTGGGCGGCGCGCTGGAGCCGTGCAGCTACGATCCGCTGACCGGCTTCTACCGCACGGGATGCTGCGAAACCGGCGAAGAAGACCTCGGCCTGCACACCGTCTGCATCCTTGTGGATGAGGAGTTTCTGGCGGCTTCCAAGGCCGCGGGCAACGACCTCTCCACGCCGACAGGCTCGTTCGCAGGCCTGCAGGCGGGTGATCGCTGGTGCCTGTGCGCCAACCGATGGCAGCAGGCGTATGAACTGGGATTCGCGCCGAAGGTGGTGTTGGAAGCCACGCACGAAGCGACGCTGCAGATTGTGCCGCTTCGTCTGCTGCTGGCCTATGCAGTGACCACTGCGCGGCCAAACTGATCCTTCCCAGCGTGCAAATTGTGCGCATTCTGCAAGAATTCACGCGCATTCATAAAAAAATAATATGCGCCGCATAAAAACGAAGCAGAGCAATCAAAGTTGCTGTTTTGTCCTTGACTCATGCACGTATCTCCCTGAACCTAGATACATCAAAAGACAACTATTGCCTGAGCCGAAGCGGTCAACCGTAGCGGCATCGCCATCTTTAATCGCAGAGCAATACCGGACCCCTGAACCTACTTCACCAACCTTTGAGGCCAGCCTAATGACAGCTCCCCGTTCCGTCTTCAGCAAATTTTTCTGTATTGTGGCCCTGTGCGCACTGGCATCACTGCCGGCTGCCGCGCAGACCGCCGCGACCGGCACCATCAACGGTACTGTGACCGACGCTTCAGGCGCGGCCGTCTCCGGCGCAACCGTGCTGATCAAGGACACCGACACCGGTGCGGTCCACACCCTGACATCGAAGAGCGATGGCAGCTATGCTGTGCCCTTTCTGCAATCGGGCCACTATGAGGTAGTCACCAGCGCCGCAGGTTTCGGCACGCTGGACCACAAGGGACTGACGCTCACCGTAGGCCAGGTGCTGACGGTCAATGCTGCATTGGCTACGGCTTCCGTCGCCACTGAGGTGACGGTGACCAATGAGTCGCCGCTGATCGACACGCAAAAGGTTGAATCTTCGCAGACGGTCACGCAGGAGTACATCTCCAACCTGCCGGTCAACGGACGCCGCTGGGATAACTTTGTGCTGCTTACGCCCAACGTTGCGCCGGACGGCACCAGCGGCCTGGTCAGCTTCCGCGGCGTATCCGGCCTGTACAACAGCAACATGGTGGACGGCCTGAGCAACCAGCAGGCACTGTTCAACGAAGCGCGCGGCCGTTCGCTGGGTGCGCCCTATGTCTATTCGGCGGATTCGATCAAGGAGTTCCAGTCCTCGGTCTCGGGCTACTCGGCTGAATTCGGCAGCGCTGCCGGCGGCGTGGTAAACGCCATTACGAAGTCCGGCACCAATGCGACCCACGGCGATCTCTTCTACATGCTGCGCTATCCGTCGCTGAATGCGCTGGACCCTTACAGCAAGTGGAGCGCCCTGCACAATGGCGGTAATCCGACGCTGCTGACCCAGACGGTTCACCAGCAGCAGCAGTTCGGCGGCAGCGTGGGCGGCCCCATCATCCACGACAAGCTCTTCTACTTCTTCACCTATGACGGCTTCCGCCGTGTAAACCCGATCCTGTATACCAGCAGCACATCGGCAGCCGCGCTGCTGGCCTACGCCACGCCTACCTCATCTGCCACATGCCTCGCGCCCCTGACCCAGGCGCAGTGTCTGGCGGCCGCGAACTTCCTGCTCGGCGAGACCACTGGTGCCTTTGCCCGTAACACCAAGCAGGACATCTTCTTCCCCAAGCTGGACTACCAGCCAACGTCAAAGGACCACATCCAGACCAGCTTCCTCTGGCAGGATTTCCATCTGCCGAACGGCTATAACACGTCGCCGACGGCCAATAACAGCGGTATCCAAGCCAACGGCACGGTGAACTTCCATGAGCGCTTCTACATTGCTACGTGGGATCGGGTGCTGACTGCAACCATGGCCAACTCGCTGCGCTTCCAGTGGGCGCGCGACCTGGAAACCTCCACCGCCAATGGCCCCGGACCAGCGGCCAGCCTGACTAACATCGGCGCTTACGGCGAAGGTATCGCGATTCCGCGCGAAGCCGAGCCGGATGAGCACCGCATCCAGGTCTTCGACGTTGTGTCGCAGACACGCGGCAAGCACACGCTGAAGGCCGGTGTGGACTTGAACTTCATCCACGAGATCATGATCAACCTGTTCCAGGGCAACGGAAACTACAGCTACAGTGGCAGCAATACCGCAGCCTTCGGCAACTGGGTACAGGATGTTTACAACGTGAACGGTGGCCTGCACTACACCAGCTTTACGCAGGTGGTAGACCCGATCACCGGCCAGGGCAAGGATGACTTCTGGGCGAAGAACCTGGCGGCATTCGCTGAAGACGCGTGGAAGGTGACGCCGAAACTCACCCTGACCATCGGTTTGCGCTATGACACGCAGCTGGTGCCCCAGCCGCCGCAACCGCTGACCAGCACCAACGGCACCCCGGATGCCTATGCAGCCGCCTTCACCACCACGATCAACACCAACTACAAGATGTTCCAGCCGCGTATCGGCTTTGCTTATAACCCAATGCCGGGAACCGTGATTCGCGGCGGTTACGGCATATTCTACGGCCTGGCGCCGCTGAGCTCGTACTACAACGTGCGGGTGGAGAATGGCGTCTTCCAGAAGCAGTACAACTTCAATCCTGTAGGCGGAGCAGGTGGCGTCTATCCCTATGCAGCTCTGGCCGGCCTGAACGTGCTGTTCACGCCTCCTGGGCTGCCGCTGGCTGCACCGTTCGCCGGCGCGCACACGCCGACGGCCGTTGGCTTGCCCGTGGCCAATGCGGCGCTCAGCCCGCACGGCATGGACCCGCACTTCACCCAGCCGTATACGCACTCGTGGGATCTCGCAGTGGAGCAGCAGCTGACGCCGACTACTTCGCTGACCCTGAGCTATGTGGGAACGCGCGGCATGCGTCTGCCCTACTCCATTGACCGGAATGTGCCAACGTATACCGGCACGACCCGTACCTATGACGTAGTGGATGCCAGCGGCAACACCACCTCCACGGTAACGGTCCCCTACTATCCCACGACCGGAACCAAGCCGGACGCGAACCTCGGGAACTTCTCGGTGGTCTACAGCGGCCTGAACACCTGGTACAACGCCGGCACGATCACGCTGAACCAGAAAGTTAAGTATGGCTTCACGGCCCTGCTGAACTACACCTGGGCGCATAACACTGACGACGGCCAGACCACCGGCGGCGGCAATGGCGTGAACAGCGGCGGCGGCGCCTTCTTCGGCACGGACCCGATCCTGGATCCGTACAACGTGAAGGAGAAGTACAGCAACTCCGCCATCAACATGACCCGCGAAGCCGCGCGCTCCGATCTGGATATGCGTGAACGGTTTGTGGGCAGCATCGTCTACCAGTCCAACTTCCACATGAGCAGCCCGTGGGCGCGCTATGCAGCTAACGGCTGGGTGCTGGGCGGAACGGCGACCGAAAACACCGGCTTCCCGTTCACCGCAATCACCTCCGGCAATCCCGCAGCTTGCTCCACCTGCACGGGCGCACCAGTGGCTCCGTTTGATGGCGGTGCGACCGGCGGCGCGGACAACACCAACAACTCCGGTTCCGGAACGATCGCACGCGCCCCGCAGGTCAAGCGCAACGCTTACTCCGGCCCCGGCATCCACAATATCGACTTCCGCATTGCACGCGACTTCCAGATCTTCGGATCCATGAAGCTGCAACTGCAGGGCGAAGCCTTCAACCTGTTCAATCACCGCAATGGTCTGGGCGTGGCGAATACGGGCTTTGCCTTCGCCAATCCGGGATCGGGCACCTGCTCCGCCAGCCACACCAACACCTGTATCGCGCCGTATGTATCCACCCCGGCCTTCGGGCAGATCAATAGCACCAGCGGCACGCTGTATGGCGCACGTCAATTACAGGTCACAGCCAAACTGTTCTTCTAAATCAGCAGGTTTCCTGCAAAGCAAAAGCGGCCCCGGTCTATGCCGGGGCCGCTTTATTTTGTGCGAATTATGGTGCGCCCGAGAGGATTCGAACCTCTGGCCTACAGCTTCGGAGGCTGCCGCTCTATCCAGCTGAGCTACGGGCGCGTCTTTCTTAGTTTACACGGAGGAGAAGCCCCTCAGGGTTTACGCGCCGTGTTCCGTGCGGTCTGAAGTCCGCACCCCCCGGTTGAAACCGGGGGCTTAATCCCTTTTCTTTGCGACCTCTTTTCAGCGATCTGAAGGCCGCTGCTTAACTCGAAAGACAAAAGCAGCTTCTTCGCTCCCACCCCAGCGAACAAAGTGCTGCTCGCCAGGCCCCGTCTGCGCTCAGAATGACAAAATATGGCGGGATTAAGAAGGGTTTACTCCGCTTGCTGGGCTTCCCGCTCCTTGCGCAGCTCTTCCATCACGGAGGCCACAAGGTCCTTGGCCCCGGTGATCTGCGAGAGCACAACCTGCAGATCGAGCGCGGGGACCGCCGGGTTGCGCGAGCTGGTGCAGTAAACGCCGTGCTGGCCCACCATGATGAGCGCGTCGGTCAGCATGTCCAGCGTGACGGCCAACCGGCCGCGGGCCACGCCCATCATGAATTCGTGCTGTTCGAGCGCGTCGCGCTGATCGTGAAAGACTGACATGCCGGGGCTCCTTGAGGTTCCTGCTTCTTCAGGTTACAACGTCGCAGGAGCCACGCGGACGAACCACATTGCCGCCCACAAACTGCCGCTGCTACGATTCAGTAAGCGACGTTCGCCATGGAAGGACCACTCTCTTGACTGAAGCTGCTGCCGCCCCCGCCCTTCGCCGCACCGCACTGAATGCCACCCACCGCGCCCTGAAGGCCAAGATGGTCGATTTCGGCGGCTGGGACATGCCGGTGGAGTACTCCGGCCTGATCGCCGAGCACATGGCCGTGCGCACCGGCGTTGGCCTGTTCGATGTCTCGCACATGGGCGATATCCAGTTCCGCGGCCCCGCATCGCTGGATGCGGTGAACCGGCTCTGCATGAACGATGCCTCCAAACTCGCCGTCGGTCAGGCGCAGTATTCGGCAATGCTCTACCCCAACGGCACGTTCGTGGATGATGTTGTCGTCCACAAGCTGGGCGAGAACGATTACCTGCTGGTGATCAACGCCGGAACGCGCGAGAAAGATATTCGCTGGGTGCGCGACACCGTGGGCGGTATGTCCTCCACCCACATCAGCGACTACTCGGATTACTACACCCAGCTCGCCATCCAGGGGCCACGCGCGGCGCAGGTGCTGCAGAAACTCACGGACACCGATCTGAGCACCATCAAGAACTACTGGTTCACCTGGGGCAAGGTCTGCGGGCTGTATAACGTGATGATCGCGCGCACGGGCTACACCGGCGAAGACGGCTTCGAGATCTACATTCCGTCGGATGAGCCGACCTCGGCGCGGGTGTGGAATGAGGTGCTGGCAGCGGGCGCGGAGTTCAGCATCCTGCCCTGCGGGCTGGGGGCGCGCAACACCCTACGGCTGGAGGCGGCCATGGCGCTGTACGGGCACGAGATATCCGACAGTGTGAACGTGTTTGAGGCCAACCTGGGCCGCTATGCCAAGCTGGACAAGGGCGACTTCGTTGGGCGCGAAGCCCTGCTGGCCGTACAGGCCGCAGGCGGGCCGCAGCGCAAGCTGGTTGGGCTGGAGATGGTGGAGCGCGGCATCGGGCGCGATGGCTACCCCGTGCTCTCGCTGGAGGGCCAGCCGATTGGCGTAGTCACCAGCGGCTCACCCGCGCCATTCCTGAAGAAAAACATTGCGCTGGCCTTTGTGCCGGTAGAGTTTGCCGGGCTGGATACAGAAGTCGCGGTAGAGATTCGCGGGCAGGGCGTGAAGGCGAAGGTGGTGCCGGTTCCCTTCTACAAGCGCGCAAAAGTCTAGCTGCAGCGCCGTGGCATGAGCATTTTGCACGAGTTTTGCACCGGGCCCCGCTCGCCGGAACACTACAATTAAAGGAAAACGGAGAACAGCATCGCATGGCGTACCCCACGAATTATCGCTACACCAAAGAGCATGAGTGGATTCAGATTGAGGGCACCAACGCTACCGTCGGCATCACCGACTACGCGCAGAGCTCGCTGGGCGACATCGTATTTGTCGACCTGCCCAAAGTCGGCGCCACGGTGGAAGCGCACAAGACCTTCGGCAGCGTGGAATCAGTGAAGGCAGTGAGCGACCTGTACGCGCCCATGAGCGGCACCGTAACCGCGGTGAACGACGAGCTGACCAGCGCGCCGGAGAAGATCAACACCGACGCCAACACGACCTGGATGATCAAGCTCACATTGAGCGCGCCCGCTGAAGCGGATGCTCTGCTGAGCGCTGCCGACTACGAAACTTTTGTCAGTGAAGAGACTGGGCACTGAGACATTTGCAATCGGAAGCAGAGCAGCGCTTCGACGACTAATCCTGAGGTGTAATGCGCTACCTTCCAAAGTCTCCTGCAGACCGCAAAGAGATGCTCGCCACCATCGGCGTGGCATCGATCAATGACCTCTTCACCACCATTCCAGCCGAGTATCTCCTGCAGCGCGACCTGAACATTCCGCGCCAGCACAGCGAATCCGAGATCATTGAACGCTTCCAGGCATTCGCGGGAAACAGTGCGTCCGGCGAGATCGGTTCCGGCACGAATGGCACGGGCTACAGCAGCTTTCTGGGCGCGGGTGCGTACCGCCACTATCGCCCCGTCATCATTGACAGCCTGATCCAGCGCGGCGAATTCCTGACCAGCTACACGCCCTACCAGCCGGAGATTGCGCAGGGCACGCTGCAGGCCATGTTCGAATTTCAGACCATGATCTGCGAGCTGACCGGCATGGAAATCGCGAATGCGAGCATGTATGACGGTTCGACCGGCGCGGCGGAGGCGGTGATGATGGCCGTGCGCGTGACCGGGCGCAATGCGGCGGTACTGGCGCGGACGGTGCATCCGGAGTATCGCGAGGTGATCCACACAGCGCTGCAGCACCAGGGGATTCCGCTGAGCGAGGTGGGCTATCTGCCGACGGGGCGCGTGGACCTGGCTGCGCTGGACGCTGCCATTACAAACGATACTGCCTGCGTGCTCATCCAGTCTCCGAATTTCTTCGGCACAATTGAAGACGTTGCCGCCATTGCCGAGATCGCGCACAAGAAGGGCGCGCTGCTCATCGTTTCCATCGCAGAAGCCGTCTCGCTCGGCATTGTGAAGCCGCCGGCCGAGGCCGATATTGTCTCACTGGAAGCGCAGAGCTTCGGCGTGGCCGTGGGATACGGCGGGCCGTACTGCGGCGTGATCGCGTGCAAGGAAAAGTTTCTGCGACAGATGCCGGGCCGGCTCGTCGGCGAGACTACAGATAAAAACGGCGTGCGCGGATTCGTGCTGACGCTCTCCACCCGCGAGCAGCATATCCGGCGGGAGAAGGCGACATCGAACATCTGCACCAACCAGGCGCTGGTGGCGCTGATGACCACCATCTTCCTGACCGTCTACGGCAAGGAAGGCATGAAGGAGCTTGCCGAACAGAACCTGGCGAAGGCGCACTATGCCGCGGGCGCGCTGGCAAAATCATCGGGCGCGAAGGTGTTGTTTGACGGCGCGCCGCGCTTCCACGAATTCGTGCTGAGCCTGCCGAAGAGCGCAGCGGAGACCAACGCTGCACTGCTGGGCAAGAAGATCATCGGCGGTCTGGCACTGGCAAAGTGGTATCCGGAGCTGGGTGAGAACGCGACGCTGTGGTGCTGCACGGAGTTGACCACGAAGACGCAGATTGACGCGGCCACGGGCGCGCTGCACGAGGTGAAGTGATGGCGGATTTCAGTGACATCATCGGCGAAGAACTGACGTCGGTCGCCTTCGTGAGCGACTATCTGGTGCTCGACTTCGACGGGCCGACGGTGACCTACTACGCATGGCCTTCGGTGCTGCTGGAAGACGGCTCCTTTGGTTTCGGCGAGCCGGGCTATCGCGATATGCTGTGCGCGCAAATTGGCGAAAACGTAGTGCAGGCGCAGCTGGAAGAGTTCTCCGCGGTCACCATCGAATTTGAAAACGGTATCGTCTTCGGCCTCTCGCTGCGCGAGGAAGATCTGCAAATCCCGCAGGCGGGCAGCTTCACAATTGACGGGGAGATGGTGGAGTTCTAATGGAGTGATGAATGGCTCATTCAATTAAGCCGAGAATTATGTACATCGAATCCAAAGGTGGCGGCTTTACTGACAAGGGTGGATGGACAGAATCAGAATCGGATAGTTTGACGGGACCAGCGCGAATCGGCCGGGTTACTTTTTCGAAGACCGGTTCAACCATGTACTACAAGGGACGCTCGTTCCAGAGTTTGAACGGAAGCGGATTTAAGGCGAATTATTTTGATATTGAATCTGGCGAGCAATATTGGATTTCAGGACCAAAGAAGAATGGCCAGGATGCACTTTATGCAACAAACATCCCGACTCAAATAGACGATGATGTACGCGAAGAGTATTGGATAGAGATTCGCAAACTGCCAGAACGTAAAGCACAAAAGCATACCTAGGACAGAGATGACCGATAAGTTCGTCGCAATACCGCGCAAGGCGACCACGCACGTGAATCAGAATGAAGGCCTCATCTTTGAGAAGTCTTCGCCGGGCAAGCGCGGCTACAAGTTGCCGCCGCTGGATGTGCCCGCTGCCGATGCGGCGGCGCTGCTGGGCGCGAGTGTGCGCACGGACCTGGGCGTGATGCCGGAGCTTTCTGAAATTGAGATCATCCGCCACTTCACACGCTTGAGCACGTGGAACTACGCCATCGACCTGGGGATGTATCCGCTGGGAAGCTGCACGATGAAGTACAACCCGCGGGTGAATGAGTTTGTGGCGCGGCTGGAGGGCCTGGCCGAAGCGCATCCGTACCAGCCGGAATCTCTTTCGCAGGGCGCGCTCGGCATCATGAAGCTGCTGTCGGAGTGCCTGCTGGAGATTACAGGCATGGATGCGGTCACGCTGCAGCCAGCTGCCGGAGCGCATGGCGAGTTCACCGGCATCCTGCTGGTGCGCGCGTACCACGAGTCAAAGGGCAACGCGCGCACCAAGATTTTGATTCCTGATTCGGCGCACGGCACGAATCCGGCGACGGCGGCGATGTGCGGCTACACCATTGCCAATCTGAAGTCGAATGCGCAGGGCATGGTCGATCTGGCGGAGCTGGAGCGCATGGTGGATGAAGATACAGCCGCGCTGATGCTCACCAATCCATCGACTATCGGCGTCTTTGAATCCGACATTCACAAGATCGCGGAGATTCTGCACGCCAAGGGCGCGCTGCTCTACATGGACGGCGCGAACATGAATGCGCTGTGCGGCAAGACGCGGCCCGGCGACTTCGGCGTGGACGTGATGCACCTCAATCTGCACAAGACATTTTCTACGCCGCATGGCGGCGGCGGGCCCGGCTCTGGGCCGGTGGCATGCAAAAAAATCCTCGAGCCATTCCTTCCCACGCCGGTCGTGAAGACAAATGCCGATGGCACGCTGGCGCTGGAGTATGACCGCCCGCAGACCGTGGGCCGTGTGCGCGCCTGGTACGGCAACTTCGGCATGTTCATCCGCGCACTGGCGTACATTCTGGCGAATGGACCCGATGGGCTGCGGCAGACGACGGAAGACGCCGTGCTGAATGCGAACTATGTGCGCGCGCGGCTGGAAGATACGTTCGAGCTGCCCTTCACCACGCGCACGCTGCATGAGGTTGTGTTCAGCGATAAGCTGCAGAATAAGACCGGCGTGAAGACGGGCGACATGGCGAAGCGGCTGATCGACTTCGGCTTCCATCCCTACACCGTGAGCTTCCCCATGATTGTTCATGGCGCGATGATGATCGAGCCGACAGAGAGTGAATCGAAGGAAGAGCTGGATCTGTTCGTGGACGCGATGCAGCAGATCGCGCGCGAGGCGGCTGAGAATCCTGAACACCTGCTGAAGGCGCCGCACACCACACGGCTTTCGCGGCTGGACGAAACCACCGCTGCGCGCAAGCCGGTGTTGCGCTGGAAGGGCCCGGCGGAGGATATGCAGGCGGATACTGCGGCGAAGGAATGGTAACGCCGCCTTTCTCTTTGCTGCTGCCGTCTTTTCTCTTTGCTGCTGCCGCCTTTTACTCTTGTGCTGCCTCACCCCTTTAAGGGAAGTGTCATTCTGAGCGGAGCGCAGCGAAGCCGAAGAATCCAGCAGGTGTTGACCTCACCCATGCAGCCTGAAAGTTTCTACCCGAAAGCCCAGGCATTCTCGCCACAATATTCTGCATCGGGATTCTTCGCCTGCGGCTCAGAATGACACTTCATACTTAGCGGTGCCCTGCATTGCCCTCTCTATTTGAGAAGTCAGACAATGCCATCATTAGCTGTCAGATCGTGATGGTTTCTCTATACTCTCCGAAGACCGTGCGCAGCGTGGTCGCGATCTCGCCCACCGTCGCGTAGCTTTCCACCGCGTGCAGAATCGCCGGCATCAGGTTGGCGCCGTTGCGGGCGGCGTCTTCTACAGCCTGGAGTGAGGCGGCGTGAGTGGCGGCATCGCGGCGCTGGCGCAGGGCGCGGATGCGCTCTACCTGCTGCCGCTCCAGGTTTTCGTCAATACGCTGCGTCGGAATCTCCGGCTCAATCTCGCGGGCGAATTGATTCACGCCTACCACCACGGCATCTCCTGCATCGACCGCGCGCTGATACTCGTAGGCGGCACGCTGAATCTCCTGCTGCACGTAGCCGCGCTCAATCGCGCGCAGCATTCCGCCCATGGTCGCGATCCTGTCAAGATACGCATGGGCGCGGGACTCTATCTCGTTGGTCAGCGACTCCACCGCATAGCTTCCGGCCAGCGGATCGGCCGTGGCCGCGATGCCGGATTCATACGCCAGCACCTGCTGCGTGCGGAGCGCGATGCGGGCGGCGTCTTCCGTGGGCAGGGCGAGCGCTTCATCAAAACCATTGGTATGCAGTGATTGCGTACCGCCCATCACCGCGGCCATGGCCTGCACTGCCGTGCGCACGATGTTGTTCTCGGGCTGCTGCGCTGTCAGCGTGGAGCCGGCGGTCTGCGTGTGGAAGCGCAGCATCCAGCTGCGCGGGTTCTTCGCATGGAAGTGTTCGCGCATGATGCGTGCCCACATCCGCCGCGCCGCGCGGAACTTTGCCACCTCTTCCAGGAAATTGCTGTGCGCGTTGAAGAAGAAACTGAGCCGCGGCGCAAAATCATCCACATCAAGCCCCGCGCCGATCGCCGCCTGCACATAGGCCATACCATTCGCCAGCGTGAATGCGACCTCCTGCACCGCGGTGCAGCCCGCCTCGCGCATGTGATAGCCGGAGATGGAGATGGTGTTCCACTCGGGCACCTCGGCAGCCGCCCAGGCAAAGATGTCTGTGATGATGCGCATGGCGTGCGGCACGGGATAGATGTAGGTTCCGCGCGCGATGTACTCCTTCAGCAGATCGTTCTGCACCGTGCCGGAGAGCTTCTTCACCTCCGCCCCGGTACGGCGCGCGACAGCTACATACAGCGCCAGCAGGATGCTGGCCGTGGAATTGATCGTCATCGAGGTGGAGATGCCATCCAGCGCGATGCCGTCAAAGAGCCGCTGCATATCTTCAATGGAGTCAATCGCTACGCCCACCTTACCCACTTCCCCCAGAGCGTAGGGCGAGTCGGAATCGTAGCCGATCTGCGTGGGCAGATCGAAGGCGACGGACAGCCCCTTGGTGCCGTTGGCCAGCAGGAATTTGTAGCGCTTGTTCGATTCCTCGGCGTCGCCCATGCCGGCGTACTGCCGCATGGTCCACAGGCGGCCACGGTACATGGTGGGCTGAATGCCGCGGGTGAAGGGATACTGCCCCGGCGCGCCCAGCGCGGTGGCGGCATCGAAATCCTGCAGGCTTTCAGCGTCGTAGGCAATCTCCAGCGGAATGCCGGAGGTGGTGGTGCGCTCTTCCGGCGTCGCTTTGCCTGTATCTGGCGATGGCTTTGGCATAAGGGAGACCAGTGTACCGCGTGCCTAGCGGCGCGGCATACCGACCCGCCGCGCGCGCAGAAAAGCCGTCACAGTGAAGTAGAGAAACGCTGCAGCGGCAATGACCGAGGCCAGAAAACGCTGATGGTCTGAAGCGTTTGTGGCGGTGCGGTGGGCTGCGCCATGCATGCGCCAGGCGTAGTTCACAAAAAAGAGGGTGAACAGCGCATAAAATGTGCCGGTCACCTCCAGCCAGAGGGCTTTGCCGGCGCGGGCAAAGGGAGCCAGCAGCGAACGCCCCAGTCGGCCCGCTTCGCCCACTACAGCCTTCTTCTGGCGGCCATAGGCAGCAGCGCCCTGGGCCATGGTGCTGGCGGCCTGCCTAACGGTGTCGGCGGGCGGTCTGCTGGCCGTCTGCTGCGTTGGTTTGGGCGGATTGGGGTTCGGGGAGGCAGCAGCGTCCACCGCCTCATACAGGCCCCTAGCGGCAGCGCGAGCGCCACGGCCAAGCGCACGCCCAAATCGAACCGAATCCATGGAAGAAGTTTACATGGATGCGGTCGGCGGCGGCCCGCGGGATTCCCTGAGGCGGCTTTGCCGCATCCAAGCTCTCACTGTGTACGTATTCCTCGAAGGAGAAGCACAATGAATCGAATCCCTTATCTGATCGGTGGCCTTTTGACCGCAACCGCAGCGTGGCTGCTCTACCGTGGCCTGCAGCCGCGCCCCGTGGAAGTGCTGGCGCACCGGCTGGAAGAGGCGTGGGCCGATCACCATACGCAGGTGTAGGACTGCGGCAATCGGCTGACCCGGGCAATTTCGTAACCGTTGTATAAGAATCCTTCATAAGGAGGAATCCAGCTCGTTGCCCCCTTAGGATGGAGAAAAGTAATTCACATTGCAGTGCGGGCAGCTTCGCAGTAGTGTGTAGAGACAGTTCCAGCACTTAGCCGCGGGAAAACATGGGGGTGGCGTTGAACCAAAAAGTGAAAAACCTTATCCAGCAGTTAGGCGAGGCGATCCACGAGACGGTTTCCGAGTCGGAAGACGTGGCCGGCGTAGTGAAAGACATACGCGAGCAAGGGTTCGACGTCATGCTGATGCTGGAAGCTACCATCGGTCTGAACGAGGTGGATGAGGCTGAGGCGGAGGCGGAAGATACAGTCGAAGCAGAATCGGGCCCCTTCACCCAGAGTGACCTGGACTTCCTGAAATCCCTGCGCATCGGCCTGCCCGAAGAAACAGCAGACGGCGGCAGCGGGCTGGAACCCGCCGACGAAGCCAGCTGACGGCGACGCAAGCGCACGGCGTGACGTGATACGAGGGGCGGACGCACCGTTATGGTCGTCTGCCCTTTCATTCTTTGAAATGCAGTTATTCAAAATCTGCGCTGGACGGGTATATTGGGGTGCATAGTCTTCACCCGGTTTTTGCGTCGCGTAGTATGGCCCATTGAAGTGGATTCAGGCATCAGAGAATACAGAGAAAGTCCACCTAAGAAGGAACTGCAACGGCATGAGAGACACACTCGGTGTACTGCTGGCTGGCGGAGCCGGCGAACGGCTCTTCCCCCTGACTCGTGATCGCGCAAAGCCGGCCGTACCGTTCGGCGGCCAGTACCGCATCATTGATATCACCCTCTCCAACTGCATCAACTCTGACCTGCGCCATGTCTACATCCTGACGCAGTACAAAGCGCTGAGCCTGAACCGCCACATCCGCGAAGGCTGGGGCCCGGTGGTGGCCAATGAGCTGGGCGAGTTTATTGAGATTCTGCCGCCGATGCAGCGCGTCAGTTCCAACTGGTACATGGGCACGGCAGACGCCGTCTACCAGAACATCTATTCCATCGGCGCGGAAGAGCCGAAGCACGTGCTCATCCTCTCCGGCGACCACATCTACAAGATGAACTACGGTCTGATGCTGGAAGAGCACAACCGCAGCGGCGCCGACGTAACCCTGGCGACCTTGCCCATCCGGCCCGATGAGGTCTCGCGCTTCGGCGTGGTGCAGGTGGATAAAAACGGCGATGTGACCGGCTTTGAAGAGAAGCCCAAAACCACCACCAGTCGCTCTCCCTTCAATCCGGAGATGGTGGATGCGTCCATGGGCATCTACCTCTTCAATACTGACGTACTTCTGCCGGAACTGATCAAGGATGCGGAGAATCCTGACTCCAAGCACGACTTCGGCCACGATATTCTGCCGTCCATCCTGGGACGCTTCAAGATGAAGGCCTACAACTTCGTGGATGAGAACAAGCAGCAGGCGCTCTACTGGCGCGACGTGGGCACGCTGGAAGCCTACTACGAGGCCAACATGGATCTGGGCGCGGTCTCGCCTACCTTCAACCTGTATGACAAAAGCTGGCCCATGCGTACGCGAGTGCGGCAGTATCCGCCGGCGAAGTTTGTATTCGGCGAACCGGGCCGCACCGGCATGGCCATCAACTCCATCATCTCGTCCGGCTGCATCGTATCGGGCGCGGTGGTGCGCAACAGCGTGATCTCCAATGATGTGCGCGTGAACTCCTATGCTGACGTGGACTCGAGCATCATCTTCTCCCACGTCAATATTGGCCGCCACTGCCGCATCCGCCATGCCATCATCGACCGCGACGTACACGTGCCCGACGGGACCGTGATCGGGTATGACCCGGCGGAGGACAAGAAGAATTATTTTGTTTCACCCAGCGGCCTGACCGTAGTCACGCGCGATTACTCGTTCTATGAGAATCCGGTGTCGAGTGAGTTTATGCAGACGGGCGGAAGCTGGTAGTCCTGCGCGGACGGCGAATCGGGCTTCGCGCACAGGCAGAGTGCCGTCCCACCAATCCTGTCATTCTGCCCCTGAGCATAGCCGAAGGGGAAGAATCTGCTTCTCACTTCCGCTAGGATGGCCGCAAATGCCAAGGAATGTCACCTACTTCGTCTACATCGTTGCGAGCCGCTCGCGGAATCTCTATATCGGAGTTACCCATAGTCTGCTCCGTCGCATGGAAGAGCATCGCAATGGTGAATCCACGTTTACGGGACGGTATCGAATTGATCGTCTCGTGTATTACGAGGCATTCAGTACGTGAATGATGCTATCCGGCGTGAGACTGTACTGAAGGGCTGGAAACGGTTTCGGAAGATTGAACTAATTGAGTCGCTCAATCCGACATGGGAAGACCTCTCGAAAGAATTCGGCAAGCCGATCATCTTTCGAGAAGCAGATTCTTCGCTGCGCTCAGAATGACAGAATTATAAGTGTGTATCTCCCAGCGGAGAATCAAGCGATGAGCGCTATAGTTTCACGTGCTCGCGTACGATCTCTTCCGCCTTGGCCAGCACTTCATCCAGCGTCATTTTGGTTGAATCCAGCACCACGGCATCGTCCGCCGGGACGAGCGGTGATTCCACGCGGTTGCGGTCGCGCTCGTCGCGCTCCTTCATCTCGCGGATGATCGCTTCTTCCGTGACTGGCGCATCGGCGGCGGGATTCTGGCGGTAGCGGCGGTTGCCGCGCACCTCAGGAGCAGCATCCAAAAAGATCTTTACTTCCGCATCGGGAAAAACCTTGGTCCCGATGTCGCGGCCTTCCATCACCACGCCACCCAGAACACCCAGCTTGCGCTGCTGCTGCACCATCCAGGCGCGCAGGCGCGGATGCACGGAGACGCGCGATGCGCCCGCGGTCACATCAGTATCGCGGATGCGGCGGGAGACGTCCTTGGTATCCAGCAGAACGCGGTTGCCATCCACCAGCGGCTCCAGCACGATGCGCGTCTTCTCCGCCAGCTCCAGCAGCGGCTCTTCCTCGTCAAAGTCGAGATCGTTCTCCAGAGCCTTCAGCGCAAGCGCGCGGTACATGGCGCCGGTCTCAAGGTTGAGATAGCCGAAGCGGCGCGCCAGATGTGCGGCCAGCGTGCTCTTGCCTGCACCGGCAGGCCCATCAATCGCGATCACCGGCTGCTGCCGCCCGTTACTGGATTCCTGCTCTGGCATTACTCTGCGTCGCCTTCCTTGCGTTTGGGCTTGCTCGCACCCTGCGGACGGGGTTTGCCTTTGCCCGAGTCATACTTCTTCTTCGGTCCGAACTTCTTTGCGCCGCCAAACTTGCTGTCGCCGCCGAACTTCTTCGGACCACCGAACTTCTTGCTCTCGCCAAACTCGCGCGGGCCTCGGTTCTCGCCTTCACCAAACTTGCGCGGACCGGAGGAGCTGCGGGGGCCGTCAAACTTCTTTGCGCCAAACGTCTTCGGACCGCCGAACTTGCTGCCGCCCGGGGTGAAGGGCTTTTTGCCCCCGCCTACTGTATCAAATCGGCGCGGCGGACGTGCATCGCCCTCTGGCCTGGGTTTGAAGTCGCGACGCGGCGGACGGGAGTCTCCACCTTCGCGGGGCTTGAAGTCTCTACGTGGCGGGTGCGAATCGCTTCCTTCGCGAGGCTTGAAGTCTCTACGCGGCGGGCGAGAATCGCTTCCCTCACGGGGTTTGAAGTCGCGGCGCGGCGGACGGGCTGCTCCCGGCTTGCGGTCGTCGAAGCGCGGATAGCGCGGCGTGGAGTGCCCGCCGGTAGCGCCGCTCTCTGCCGCGGCGTCAAAGTTTTCGCGGCTCGCGGGGCGCGGCTTGCGCTCCTCTTCCCACGGCTTGGTAAAGCTGGGCTTGCCGCCGAAATCACGGCGCGGAGAAGGACGCGTTCCACCAAAGCCGGGCTTACCGCCGAATTCGCGGCGCGGCGGACGTGAACCGCCGCCATCGCGGGGCGTGAATGGGCGCGCTGGCCGGTCAGAACCGCTGCGCTCACCGAATGGCTTCCTGTCGCCAAAGGGCTTACGCGGGCCGAAGCTGGGCTTGCCGCCAAAATCGCGGCGTGGCGGACGCGAATCGCCGCCCTCTCGCGGTGTAAATTCGCGGCGCGGCGGACGATCTCCGCCACCGCTAAACGGCCTGCGTTCGCGGTCGGATGAACCGCCACGGAAGGGCTTCTTCTCGCCAAAGGCCGGCTTGCCGAAACTCTTGCCGGCAGCGCCGGCACGCGGTGCGAATTTTGCAATGCGCGGCTTGAACCCCGGTGCGGGCGTCTCGGTCTCGCTGCGTAGTTCTTCCGGCGCGGGTGCATCGGGATCGAATGCCTTGGGCTCGCGCGCGATGGGAGCGAAGACCGGCAGGCTGCCCGCCACGTGCAGCAGCGTCTTGCCGTCCACTACCGTCTCTTCCAGTTGACGCGTGGCGATCAGACCATGCACCACTTCGCGAATCTTGGAGCGCGAAGAGAGCGGCGAGAGGAATATCTCAATCTCTTCCGTGGTTACCGCAATGGCCGCGCCCAGATAGAGCGAGATCAGCGCGGAGAGTGCCGTGGGCACGCCCGCGTTGGCACCGGCTTTGAGCTGCTTAGTAAAGTGCGCGCTGGCCAGTTCCCACTGCGTGGGAGCACCGTCTGCCTGCGGACGCGGAAAGACGCGCAGCTGCGACCACAGATCGCCCAGGGCGCGCAGAACCGCCGCCTCCGTCACTTCACGGCCGGCATGGGTCATCAGGTCACGGGTGTTGAGCGCGCCGTGCTCCGTAAGCAGCTCGTGCAGGCGGGTTGCCAGCGGCGATACACGCCCGGCCACACCGCCGCCCGGCGGCTGCTTCCAGTTCTTATCCCCGCGCAGGGTGAAGATGTACGGCAGCACATGCACCGAGACCACAAAATCCGGCGTCTCGCCCAGGGTGCCGGTCAGGTTCAGCGCAACGGCCTGGTTGGAGGCAATCAGGTGCTGCAGCAGCTCTTCTGCGGGTTGCAGCTGGGCCAGCGTAAGCTCTGCGGTGGTGGTGCCGTGGACGGCCTCAGCAAAACTGGGCGCAGGGGCTGCGATCTGCAGCTTGCGCGGCGTGTAGAGCACAAGGCCGATCTGCTGCAGCCATTGCTGGATCGCTTCCAGCGTGAGGATGGGTTGGCCGTTCTGCTGCCAGTGCGTAGCCCGTGCGGCAGCAAGCTGCGGCAGGGTAAAGTTCGGTGAATCGCTCAATGGAATCCTTCAATCAATCCGGTGTTGGAGAAGCAGCGCGGAGTCGCTTAGCACGCGCGCTTCAGACTCACCGCCTAAATGCGGTGGAATGCGCGCTCAATGTCTCTTAAAGAATACCGCAATACGATGGGTCTGCCGTGGGGACAGCCGGTCGGATGCTCGGTTTTTGCCAGTTCTTCCAATAGCCACACCATCTTGGAGGCTTCCAGAGGCATATTTATCTTGATTGCAGCATGGCAGGCGATGGAGGCGGCAATGCGTGCACGCCGTTTTTCGTTGTTTTCCACCTGCTGCTCACGATCTGGAACAGACAGCACCTCCTCCAGCATCTGCTCCAGCTCATGCCCTTCCAGGCCCAGCGGAACCGCCTTGATGCTCAGGGTGCGCGGGCCGAAGGGCTCTGCCTCAAAGCCATTGCGTTCCAGCTCCTCGGCGATCTGGGCAAAGGCCACCATCTGCGCCGGCAGCAGCTCCACCAGCAGCGGCATCAGCAGCCGCTGGCGCTGCACACCCTCGGCCTGGCGCTCGCGCAGAATCTTCTCAAACAAAATGCGCTCGTGCGCGACATGCTGGTCGATGATCCAGAGCCCTTCATCATTCACGGCCAGGATGAACGAATCGCGCAACTGCCCGATGGGCCGCAGCGAGCCGATCGAGTTCAGGCTGGGCTGCTCGGCAATGCTGCCGGGCACGAATGTACCCGCATGGGTTGCAGGCGCAGGCTCGCCCGCTAAGGGCATATTCGCGGCTGCGGTACCGGCGAAGGTCTGCGGCGACCGCTGCGGCGAGAAGCTCGCGGTGACCGGAATGGAATTGCCGGTGAACTCCAGCCTGCCCGGCATGGGCGGCAGCTCGCGTTCCTTCAGCGCGAACGGTTCCGCGTCCCCTGCCATGGGCTGCGGCTCTGATTCCGGCAGCATCTGCGCATCCTGCTGCGGAGAGAGGCTATCCGCGCCGGGCAGCGGACTTACATCCAGCGTGAGCGCAGAGACGGCATTTGCTCCGCCGTGCAGAGCCGCCACAAAATCCGCTGCCGGGCGCGCCTTCATCAGCGCAGCGCGGATATTGTCGCGGAGAAAATCATGCACCACGGCCGATTGCCGGAAGCGCACTTCGGTCTTCGCGGGATGGACATTCACATCCACCTCCTGCGGCGGCATCTCCAGAAACAGCAGCACCACAGGATAGGACGTGGGCGGCAGGATGTTGCGATACGCCTCAGAGAGCGCGTGCAGCACCAGGCGGTCGCGTATCAGGCGGTGATTGACAAAGACGTAGATGGAGTTGCGGTTCAGCTTCTGCAGCTCCGGTTTGGAGACGAAGCCGCTCAGGCGCAGAAAGCCCGGCTCCGGGGGCGTCCAGTCCGCATCGCGCTTCCAGGGCGGCGGATCGGGAATGCCGCTGCGCGCGAAGTCTGCCTCTGCCGCGATGGGAATCATCTGCTGAAACACATCGCGACCGAATATCTGGAAGATGCGCTCCCCTGCATTGGCCACACCGGGCGCAGTGAGCAGCGCCTGCGTGGCACTGTGCAGCTCAAAGTGTTTGTCAGGATGCGCCAGCGCATAGTGCGTGACCAGCGCGGCCACATGCGTCAGCTCCGTCTGCTCCGACTTCAGAAACTTGCGCCGTGCAGGCGTATTGAAGAACAGGTCGCGGATGGTGATGGTGGTTCCCGGCGGCAGGCCCGCGTCGTCCACCCGCAGCACTTTGCCCCCGGCGATCTCGATCTCGGTGCCGGAAGCTTCATCCTTCTCGCGCGTGGCCAGCGTAAGCCGCGCCACCGACGCGATAGAGGGCAACGCCTCTCCGCGGAAGCCGAGGGTGGCGATGGAGAGCAGATCGTCAGAGCTGCGAATCTTGGAGGTGGCATGGCGCTCGAAGGCGAGCAGAGCGTCGTCGCGGCCCATGCCGTACCCGTTGTCGGTCACGCGGATCAGCTTGCGCCCGCCCGCCTCCACCTCGACCCGGATACGCGTGGCGCCGGCGTCAATCGCGTTCTCCAGCAGTTCCTTCACCACGGAGGCGGGACGCTCCACCACCTCGCCAGCGGCGATCTGGTTGGCAACCTGATCAGAAAGTACGCGAATGCGGCCCATGAGAGGTAATTGTAGAGTTTTACGGCTTCAAACGCACCCGCGATACGCAGAATCCTGTGGCATCGCAGACGTGGCATTCACGGCTGATATTTCCATAGGTCGTTTGATAGGCCAGACCCAGTTGTCTCTTCACGCAACCCTCCAAACATCCACAAATCACCATTCTTATCCATCCAACTCGCTGCTTCTGTTCGCTTGCCAGGAATGTTCGAAGCAGAAGGGATACCCTGCGTTCCATAAACCGTGAACTCTGGTGTAATAGTTCCACCAATCCAAGTCCACATATTGGTAGCAGGGCTGTATTTCCAAACGTCAGTAAAATCTCCTCCCCCATTCATCATGCCGCCATAAAGCCAGAAATTTCCGCTATTGTCAGTCCAGCTTATTGATCTTTGTCTGCCCCCAGGGACATTCGAAACCGCAGGCATGCTCAGAGTGCCATAGACTCCAGTTGCATTCAATGTTTTACTTCCGCTCATCCAGGTCCACATCCCTGCTCCGGGATCGAATTTCCAAAGGTCGTTCAGCCCGCCCGCCATCGCGGACGACCATCCAATACCTCCGAATAGCCACAGGCTACCGGTGTTGTCCGTCCATTGAGCCGCCCTCTCACGTGCCTGGGGAACGTTCGTCGCAGCAGGGCTACCCTGTGTTCCATAAACTCCAGTGGCATATACCGTGCTGCTGCCGCTTATCCACGTCCACATATTTGTCGCGGGATTAAACTCCCATAGGTCGTTGAGAGCTCCGGGTGTCCCGGAGGAGTCGAAGCCCATGCCGCCAAAGAGCCATAGATTTCCGTTGCGATCTATCCATTCAGAGGCTCCGTCTCGCATCCCAGGGAGATTGGCAGGGTTAGGGGTACCCTGAATGCCATACATGCCTTGCAACATAGAACTATTGATTTCATTGAGATTGCTTCCACTCACCCATGTCCAGGTGTCGTCAGCAGAATTGAATTTCCAGAGGTCATTCATATCACCTGCATAAGTTCCAGTGGAATCGTAGCCAATGCCTCCAAAGAGCCAGAAGTTGCCAGCACTGTCGGTCCAACTGCTTGAGCTTTCTCGAGCACCGGGCACATTGAATTTAGAAGCTACGCTTCGCGTACCATATATCCCCGGCTGGTTGGCGGCGCTGCTTCCACTTACCCATGTCCACTGTTGGCTGGTAGTGTCATACTTCCAAAGGTCGTTGCCCTGCGAATCAACTCCAATACCGCCCGTCGGCGTAATGGTTCCCCCAAAAAACCAAAAATTGCCAGCACTATCAGTCCAGCATGAACTGAGTTCTCGTGCGCTAGGAATATTGGCGGCGCTTGACGCACCTTGGGTTCCATACACTCCCTGTTCATCGAACGTTGTACTTCCGCTCACCCATGTCCATTCATTGTGAACCTGATTGGGTGAAGCACCGCCACCACAGCCAAGTACAAAAAACAATGCTATCTCCATCGGGATAACCAAACAGAACTCGCTCAGGTTCCTCATGCAACCTCTCCTCTAAAAACTCACCAGGAATGTCCAAACATCGAACATTCCTGGCTATAATCTTCCAAAATTAGCGGTTAGCTATGCAGACACGACTAGGACCCACCAGTCAAATTGCCACTCACTGGAGAACCATTGAACGATGACCCGTCAAAGTCCTGCCAGTCAAAGGTTCCAGCGGAGAAGCTGAAAGCATAGTCAGTGGATACCCCGGTTGCTTTTGCGGTTAGAGTGATTAACGAACCTGAAACAGTAGCTGTTACATAGGCCTGGGAGTCGTTCGCAATAGCCGTGCCGAGTGCTGCCGCGACTGAATCCGATGTTGACCCGAGACCATATTCTGCTGTGTATGAACTGCCGTTAACCGTCAGAGTCACATATCCTATGTCATCAAGGGTGCAACTGCCACCGATGCTCTGTAAAGGTTTCACTTTCCCTTGTGCCTGAGCAGTGTCTGGACTGACCTGCCCCCGAAAATCTCTACCAGCCGTAGCAGCGTGCCGGACGCATCAAAGCATCCACGGCATACTTACCGGCAGCGCACGAGCAGACAATCCAGCGCAAGAAAACAATACCACTAACAAGTACACCGTCCAGTAAATTCTTTGGGTTGTGTCACGCTTTGCCCGTTTCGGGAATCCGGGGACGGGGGACAGCATAAACAATTCCGAATGCGGGCTGCTGAACAAGATGCGATGTCCCGTGGGGTTCGCGGCCATGTTAGGCAAAGAAGCAGATTCTTCGCTTCGCTCAGGATGACAAATATATTGTAAATGACTATAAATAAATAACATATTATTCTGTTATCATCTATACGAGTCCTGCACAGATACACAGAGTCAATGACTTGCTAGAAAAATCTGCACGAAATCTGCACAGGACGAGTCAAACGATAGAGGCGAATATGGCATTCGTCACGGACAAATCGGAACTTAAGCCGGGCTTGGTTCTCTTCCGGCGTGGCGACGTGGACCATCGGATGTGGTATTGCCGTATGAAGATACCCAAAGCCGACCGCTACAAGACGGTTTCCCTCAAGACGACCGACATCGATGTGGCGCGGGAACGCGCCTTCGATCATGATGCAGACATCCGGTTCCGCTTGAAGCACGACGTCCCTGTGTTTAACCATCCCTTTCGCGAGGTGGGGAGAGAGTATCTGCTGACCCAGGAGGCGCGGGCGAAGCGCGGAGAGATCAGCGCCGCGCGGCCCAAGAAACTCCGTGCCGTCATCGAAGGCACTTTAGACAGGTATGCAGGTTCAACACAGGTACATCTTATCGGCGACGAACGCTGGGGCAGCTATCCGGCATGGCGGCGGGAGAACGGCGCGGGACGCCACAAGCGCAACGGCGTTCGGGAAGTTACGGCCGACGTAGCGCAGTCTTTCGCAGATCACGAATCCGCACGCCGCACCAAGGTTCAGCAGACCCTGGGCATTAGGGTTTTGAAGCCGATTGCCGTCAAGCCGAAGGATGTTCACGCGGTTCCCTTCATCAGCGATTCCACCATCCGCTTCGAG